>WLWD01001055.1_pt1 | contig 209546 bp, 186 predicted proteins | sample 6712731 | NCBI WGS metagenome assembly WLWD01 (sample SAMN12718690, study PRJNA576275) | sponge metagenome | isolation source: marine sponge | host: Mycale hentscheli | place: New Zealand: South Island, Marlborough, Capsize Point | collected 2014-11-01 | reverse complement strand
ACTACTTACCCTACACAGCTACTGCTTACCGCAATTTTCCTGGAGCAGTTCATAAAGCAGCTTCTCTTATAGCAGCTACATCCCCTCCCATTTCAGGTGGCTACACAATTGACACAACCACCATCAGTTGAGTTTGTATGTGTTTGTTTGATAGTTTGTGCACACACCACTCACTCTTGTGTAATCATTGGGACAGTCATACATATTAGTCACTATTGGTAATCACAACCTACATTGTCACAACTCAATTGGCAGCCATAACCTAGCCTGTATTCAATCACAATCCAATTAGTAGTTCTCACCTACACTCAATTACAAGCTAATTGGCAATTAACACCTACATCCAATGAAATTCATTTGGTATTTAATTAATCATGGCATATGAGGGAAGGCCACATCTCAGACACACTCGAAACCGTCCATTGAGAATGGTATTTTCTGATAACCCTTCTGCAAATTTCAGTGTGTCACCATCATCGGACAGCAATTCAGAATCATCAACCACACTCACATATAAATCATCATTGTCAAGGCCATCAGACACCACACTCATGGAACTTGAGAATCTTGACCTGCAAAATGACCAAACTTATGAATCACTACAGGAAGAAGTCACACACAAACCCGACGACACAGGTGCCTCATCCAACCAATCAGATATAGCACAACTTGAAAATATCAAAGCAATTACTGAAAAAGCCAAGGCATGTAATGTAGACCTGCAACTACTTTTGTTGGCGGAATTCATGGCCAAATCACACACCCCAACTGTCACTCCCGTAGTCACACCCGCAACATATCCACAACCTAGTCATCAAAGATAAGACATCATTGCTAAACAGGTTGGTATCATGCAAGAGGGGGAAGACATATTTGCAGTACTTAACAGGTTTCAGTACAGCCTGAAGGTGAACAACATCCCACAGAATGAACACTTGAGAGCATTGCCAGCCGTGTTGACAGGGCAATTTAAAGATGCTTACTACAACAATATTGATTGTCTCAATTCATTCCCATTGAAATATAGACCAGGAGGCAGCAAATCTGTGACACAATGGTTTAACATGTGGACGTACAAATTCTCAGTCATGTTGAACGGTATGCCATTCTTGGACAATCTCTCTGAAGCAGCCATTGACAATATTGCCAAAATATTTGCAACAACCAGTGTTGCAGCTGGATTGCCCAACGACATTAGGGACACCGTTTTTAAAACGTACACCCAACTATCACTACATTCCTGCAAGATTGCACAGCATTGTGTCCAAAGCCAAACACTCAGTCATGGAATCACTCGTATCAACACACTAGGCCACAGCCACCACATCATGGTAACAATTATTATGGCAATCAATCACATCACGGTAACAATTATCATGGCAATCAATCACATCACGGTAACAATTACCGTGGCAATCAATCACATCACGTAACAATTATCGTGGCAATCAATCACATCACGTAACAATTATCATGGCAATCAATCACATCACGTAACAATTATCATGGCAATCAATCACATCACGGCAACAATTATCATGGCAATCAATCACATCACGTAACAATTATCATGGCAATCAATCACATCACGGCAACAATTACCGTGGCAATCAATCACATCACGTAACAATTATCATGGCAATCAATCACATCACGTAACAATTATCATGGCAATCAATCACATCACGGTAACAATTACCGTGGCGGCAATCAATCACATCACGGTAACAATTATCATGTCAATCAATCACATCACGTAACAATTATCATGGCAATCAATCACATCACGTAACAATTATCATGGCAATCAATCACATCACGGTAACAATTATCATGGCAATCAATCACATCACGGTAACAATTACCGTGGCAATCAATCACATCACGTAACAATTATCGTGGCAATCAATCACATCACGTAACAATTATCATGGCAATCAATCACATCACGTAACAATTATCATGGCAATCAATCACATCACGGCAACAATTATCATGGCAATCAATCACATCACGTAACAATTATCATGGCAATCAATCACATCACGGCAACAATTACCGTGGCAATCAATCACATCACGTAACAATTATCATGGCAATCAATCACATCACGTAACAATTATCATGGCAATCAATCACATCACGGTAACAATTACCGTGGCGGCAATCAATCACATCACGGTAACAATTATCATGTCAATCAATCACATCACGTAACAATTATCATGGCAATCAATCACATCACGTAACAATTATCATGGCAATCAATCACATCACGGTAACAATTATCATGGCAATCAATCACATCACGGTAACAATTACCGTGGCAATCAATCACATCACGTAACAATTATCGTGGCAATCAATCACATCACGTAACAATTATCATGGCAATCAATCACATCACGTAACAATTATCATGGCAATCAATCACATCACGGCAACAATTATCATGGCAATCAATCACATCACGTAACAATTATCATGGCAATCAATCACATCACGGCAACAATTACCGTGGCAATCAATCACATCACGTAACAATTATCATGGCAATCAATCACATCACGTAACAATTATCATGGCAATCAATCACATCACGTAACAATTATCATGGCAATCAATCACATCACGTAACAATTATCATGGCAATCAATCACATCACGGTAACAATTATCATGGCAACCATTCACACCAGGGTAGCAACTTTCACAATCAGTCATACAGGGGCAGATACAATTATGATCACAGTCAAGCAAGGCAAGCAACACCTAGCCACACGCAACAGTACAGAGCTCCGTTGCTCAATCAACCAACGTTACAGCCACCCGGAAGGCAGTATCCTGATCCCTCACATGTTACATGTCTCAGGTGCAAACAACAAGGCCATTACGCCAACACTTGTCAGAATCCACCTGTACAGCACAATGCAACCAATCAGCCACAGCCACAGCAGCCTACTCAAAACATCACAAATGTTCATAGGCAGCAAAGTGCCAATAATGGCAGCCACAGCAGGCCAATACGTATGGTTGACATTGTAGGGGACACACCCACTGTCACGGAATCTGACACACCCACTGTCACACATCCAGACACACCCACTCTCACGAAAAGTGATCACATTCTCAACAAGTTCAATGAGCCAGAAGCTTTCGTAACACAAGGCATGGTGAACAACATTGCCACTGCTATAATATTAGATTCCAGAGCCAAACGGTCTGTGGTTTCACAAGACTTTATTGCACACGACTCTCACCCAGTTGGCATAGAAACTATTGGTGGAATTTCACAAACACCCAGCATGGTACAAGTTCATGATGTTTCAGTTGCAATGAAAGGTCTCAATGGCACTTGCAGAGTGGCCGTAGAAAAGTCACTTCCACCAAAGACTGTGTTGCTCGGTACGGACTTGGGCACAGACAAATTGTTTGAGTTGCTTAATGGCATCAAAACCAAACCAACCACTGTATTTTCAATTACCCGGTCTATGGCAGCACAGGATGCAGCTGCAGATAGAATTACTCTAGCACTGCACGCTTTGGAAGGTGCCAACCCATTGCCATTAGAGTCACTTCCTGACGTACAGGAAGAGGTGGAGCACTCAGTCACACAGAATAAAGTTGTTTACTCAAGACACTGATTCGGTTGTAACACATACCACATCACCAGCATCACATGTCATTGACACATCATCCTCACAGTTATGTTTCATTGCCTAACTTCTCATTTGACGGCATCACACGTGACAAATTTATTCAGTTGCTAAAGGAAGACATTTCATTGAAGCCATTATGGGAACAGGCGTCAAAAGGTGACAAAGCATATTTCATAGTTAACAATATCCTCATGAGTATCACCTCAACTCTCAATCACCACAGTCACGCTCTACTGGTACCTGCACCACTGAGACGTAGTGTACTAATTGCAGCACACGACAGTTTGGGACATGGTGGCATTGGCGCCACCAGAGCACTAATTAACAAACACTTTACGTGGCCCAACATGAAGAAAGACATTACTGACTACATTGATGCATGCAACACTTGCAAGCTTAATAACAGAGGTGGAGGCACAAAATTACCATTGTGTGAGCCACAGGTTATTACCGAACGTTTTGAGAAGCTTGCCATTGACGTGGTAGGACCACTGCCCACCACCAAGAGACATTACCGGTACATACTAACATGTATTGATTTGGCAACATCATTCCCTATAGCAATTCCCATGCGCACGTACACGGCTGCAGAAACAGCACAAGCATTGCTATCAATAATTTCTTGTTTCGGATCACCACTTGCAATACTGTCTGATCAGGGTGCAAATTTCCTCTCAACAACACTATCATTGCTATATCAAAAGCTGAATATTGCCAGAATCACCACAAGTCCATACAGGCCACAGTCCAACGGAACTTTAGAACGGTTTCATGCAACATTAAAGGCTATGTTATGGAAATCATTGCACAATCAGCAGCAAGACTGGCCCACAGCACTAGATTTGGTGTTATATTTTGCTAGAAACACTCCACATTTTAGAACTGGTCATACACCCTTTGAATTAACATTTGCAAAGCCTACCACTTTTATTTTGCACACGTTGAAGCAATTATGGGCGGGTGACACATGCTCAACAGTCAATGTTCCACAATTCATTGCAGATGTTGACAAACACACAGCTGCACAATCATCAATTGTGAAGGAGGCACTCAAATCAAAACTCAGCAAGCACAGGCTAGCACTTGAATCAAATGCCATTTCTAATTTCAAGAAGGGTGATACTGTGTTAAGCGAGCACCGGGACTTAATAAATGCCTTGAATCATCTTGGGAACTCTGTTACCACCAGTAAATTGTAAATTATCCCAGCAGGGCAAGGCAAAGCAAAACCAAAAGTGATAATCCATCTCAATTAAAGAAAGCACCCAATATGGAAATATTCAGAGTTGTCATTGTGGATGAAACAAAAGCAGACATTTGTGAACCAGCAAATAGCAAACCACAACCAATTTCATTGTCACCTCAGCAGCAATTGCAGCTAGATAGCACATTGAGTAAATTTCCATCAGTGTTCACAGACAAACCAGGCATCACGAAAGCAATTACTCATTCAATTAAGTTGTCATGTACCACACCTCTATGGACACCTTCATATACCGTACCTCTAGCACACAGGGAGGCTTTCAGGCAAGAGATTGACACGTTACTTGAGCTTGGTATTATTGAAGTACCTCATTCTTTGTACATACTTTCTTTATTTGCAGGGCTACTCTACTATACTAGAAGGATAAACTACCTGCCTAAGATACTGCACACCGACTTTGGAGTGAATCTGAAGGAAATATCATGGCCCCGATGTAAAACTTTGAAACAACTTTTTGGAGCGGTGCGGCAAGTTGGAGCTCCAGAATTTTGTACTCCGCTAGCCAAGACGATACTCTAGGGCAAGACAACGAGTTTTTTTTCCATTTCAATATTACTTTATGATTTATTTACATTTTTTCCCTTTTATAAGATTTTGAAAAATTCAAATTGTGGTGCCCTTCTTTTTTTTGTGTTCTACACGTGTGCAAAAAATATAGTCGTTCTCATTATTTGATTCCAAGAAAAACTGATTCAAAATTTGGAAATTTAATTCCACTCGCAATTCTTAAGAAATAGCCCCACCCCCATATCTCGTACTACGAGTACGCGAGCAATTTTTTTTTCAATTAGTTTGTATTGGTTCTAAAAAGAGCCCGCCTATATCAAGAGTAAACAAACATCAATACAACAATAACAAGAGAGTCAGAAGAGAGAGCAGTTCATTGGAGATAGCCAGAGGTGAAGATATTAGATCTGCGCAGCTTGGGAAGTCTTCGCTCCACAGAAATCGAGCCTGGTGGATCCATCCGCTTGAGTTCAGGTGCGCAGAGTCCGGAAAACGGCTACTGGAGGAGAGGCAGCCTGGTGCACCTTGCCGCGTGAGCTCAGACGACATATGGAGAGTTGCTGTAAACGGATATGAGACAACAAGAAGCTAAACTAAAACACCACAACTTCGCAAAGTATACTTCTGCTACTACTGCGCGATAGTTTCTGCTCACTGTCACTATTCCGGAACCATTTTTAATGCCGACAATTGAATCTATCATACCAAGTTAGGCAGTTCAACAATTTTGTCCAAATTAGACCTACTGAAAGGATTCCATCAGGTTTCGATGGAACAGGAATCGAAGCAATACACTGCATTTTGCTGTGCACACGGGAAGTTTCAGTTTCGAGTTATGCCTTTCGGGTTGCGGAACGCACCAGCCACGTTTCAACTATTGATGCAGAGAGTGTTGGCCGGATGTGAACAGTATGCATTGCCTTATAGATGATGTAATCATTTATTCCACATCATTTGAGGATCATCTCATTCATGTTGCAAACACATTGGAAAGACTTGCACATCACGGTCTCACGGTCAAGAAAAGCAAATGTCATTGGGTATACATGTCATTTGAGTTTTTGGGTCACATGGTCAGCAAAGGCGGCATAGCAATTCCACAGGCAAGGATTGAATTCATGTCACAGTAAAAAAAATTTCAAAACAAAATCACAATTGAAGGCATTTCTCGGTTTAATTAATTTCTATTCCAAATTAATTCCAGCTTTTGCTCATCACACTCATTTTTTGTCACCTCACACCAAAGCATCATATCCCAACATGGTTAATTGGAGCACAGAAATGACTGAATCATTCAATTATATCATCACCACTATTTGTAATCATGCAATGTTGATTGTGCCGTGTTCAAGTGATGCACTGTGTGTCTTTGTGGACGCCTCGACCACCGGAGTGGGAGGAGTCCTGTGTGTGTCGAGGGATGACACATGGATGCCAACAGCATTTTATTCGAGACAGTTGCAATCAAGGGAAATTAAAGATTCAGCTACCGAGTTAGAAGCACTGGCTCTACTCCTCACAACCATCGAACATTTCAGTTATTATTTGAGTGGCAGAGAATTTGTAGCATACACAGACCATATTGCTCTCACCCACATACTGGACAAGACACCGAATTCAAACAAACTGCACAGATGGAAGGAGAGACTGTCTCTATTTGATGTCACAATCATTTATCTCCCTGGAAAGCGGAATCTGCTGGCGGGATGCATTATCCAGGCAAGGATGGCCACAACAGCAGCAGCTACATCAGTAGCAGCCCTGAACTCTACCAAGCCACCTTCACAAAGAGGGGGGAGGTGTGGTGACCCTGCCCACTATTATGGACACGCCCACCACACAATGCAAGAGGAAGACTGAACCTTACCTTACCCATTATATATATAACTATGTTTATTTCTGTTTCATCCTTTACCAGTATGTATGCTGAATCATGCTGACTCATTGCACACACCTTAACTGAGCATGCTCAGACTGAACACATGCATCATTATCACCATCCTCATGATTTTGATGTTTTTGCTGAAGCTAAAGAATTAGAACTCTTTACTTTAGAAGGAATTCTGTCGTGTGATTTGCTAACTAGCTAGTTGCATAGCAGTGGTGGCAGCATATTTACCTCAATTCCCTCCCAGCTGCCAGTCACATACCACACTGCTGATGCCAAATGGACTTAAAAGGAAGCATATGAATCTCACAAATATGTATGTTGGCCAGTCTCATCTCTCTCTCTCTCTCTCCCTCTCTCTCTCTCTCTCCAGTGAAGGAAATGTTCATTTCAAAGTTACTATACATGGACGTGGTGGTTGCATGGTACTAGTATGGTAACTAGTCAATTCATTCCTTTGGTTTCATTAGTGAAATGTGGAGAAGATGAGGAGCCGCAAAGTTCCACCCTCATGTTGTGTGAGTGTGTGTGTGTGCATGAGTGAGGTGAAAGATGGACCAAATAAAGGTCAGTCAGTATCATGAGCATGCTATTCATTGTTTGGTCCTTCCTTAATTCCATGTTAGTCTTTATTGTTATATCGACAGCACTTCTAGTCTAATTAAAGTTCAGTAGGTGTGGCTACATCTAAGTGTCTTATGTTGACATATTAGTACATTTCTATAATGTGTCTGTTCTGTAGTCTTTGGGGAAACTCTGTTTACGTTCTTCAGTTTTGGTAAATTATTAATTACAGGTATTTAGTTTTGGTAAATTATTAATCACAGGTATTTAGTTTTGGTAAATTATTAATTACAGGTATTTAGTTTTGGTAAATTATTAATCACAGGTATTTAGTTTTGGTAAATTATTAATTACAGGTATTTAGTTTTGGTAAATTATTAATTACAGGTATTTAGTTTTGGTAAATTATTAATCACAGGTATTTAGTTTTGGTAAATTATTAATTACAGGTATTTAGTTTTGGTAAATTATTAATCACAGGTATTTAGTTTTGGTAAATTATTAATTACAGGTATTTAGTTTTGGTAAATTATTAATCACAGGTATTTAGTTTTGGTAAATTATTAATTACAGGTATTTAGTTTTGGTAAATTATTAATTACAGGTATTTAGTTTTGGTAAATTATTAATTACAGGTATTTAGTTTTGGTAAATTATTAATCACAGGTATTTAGTTTTGGTAAATTATTAATTACAGGTATTTAGTTTTGGTAAATTATTAATCACAGGTATTTAGTTTTGGTAAATTATTAATTACAGGTATTTAGTTTTGGTAAATTATTAATCACAGGTATTTATTTATTTATTTATTTAGTTTGTTTGTCAACTTTGAGAATTTTCAGATGTAAGGTTTGTCTGTTTGGTGAAGTGTTGACAGAGGAACAATCATGTGTTTGGTGTCAGTACTAATTTGTTGTAATAACAACAGACTTAGATATTTTAGGATTGAAAGGACCAGAAAGTTCAAGGAAGTGTTTTTAGTAAGGCCATGGTTGTACAGGAGACTGGGTAGCAGCCAGTAAGTGTGTATGTGTGCATGTGGTATGTCACACAGATTCAAACTAACACACATATGTACAGATCTGTCAAATTAACACACATGCACAGATTCAAACTAACACATATATGTACCGATCTGTCAAACTAACACACATATGCACAGATGTGTATGTTGTGTGTGAGTGAGCATGCCCAGTAAGTGTTCTGTTGTCCATGCAGTGCCTAGTGTCTATCAGAATGAGGTCCATGATAATCTGACGTTCTTGGGTCCAAGTCATTTGTACTGTCTTGAAAGGACCAATTCCATTTTCCATTCTAGAAGATGTGTTGTGTGTTTGTGTGTGCCTCCCTGATTATTATAATACATACCAGTGAGACTGAAGTACGTCAACTAAAATTTTTGGGGGGAGGGGATGGTGGGAGGGTGGAGCTTGGATAATATATTTGGTGTGATGAACTTTATTTAATTTGCACTATAATATATCAAGTCATTCCTATAAATATCTCCCCTCAACCCTGCATGTTGTGTGTGCGTGTGTTCAGGTAGGAGCTCTTCGTCGTATGCTAGCGCTGATGCAGCAGTTGGAAGAAAAGGTCGTTGCTGTGGAGATACTTGGTCGACAACTTGTTGCCAACAACAGGTCGGTGATGGCAGAGGGATCAGCCTCTCCCCCAGTGGGTGTGGTTTCATCAGTGCAGCTGGACCCAGACACTGTGGACCGTGCCATAACTGGACTACTGGCTGTGGTTGGGAAAGTCTGAGATGTATCTCAGTTGGTAGGTGTGTGTGTGTGTGTGTGTGTGTGTGTGACAATCTTTTCATGGACTGTTCTGAAGTTATGCTTATATATGTATGTTTTTGTTTGTTAGTTAGCTGTTGTTATAAATGCATAACCCGTAGTGTGTATGTGTGTCTGCACGCACATCACCTTTATTATTACGAATGAAGCAATCACCTGTGTTATGCAAACCCATGGATTCACACATCTCCCTGAACAGACTAGCAGAGTTCTTTATGTGCACAAGTTTATTAACCCTCAGCGTGCATGCGTGAGAGGGTTACAGTACTCAGTTTGTCTGTTTGTCAGTCAGTCAGTCATTCTGTCACACGGATCTCGAAGATGGCAGTCTCTTGAAGATTGAAACAAGCATTAAAATGTTGCACTGGACATCTTAATGAGCAAATAATTACTTGCTGGCCTTGGTAGTATTTTTCCCAGCAGTTTACCAGATTGCTAGGTGAGCGTCACTTGTATGTTAAGCTCTTATGAAGACAGCAATAACGTCTACAGTTTCATTACACGAGTTGCATAGCTTCATATATCGACGTGTGCGAACATACATATTGGCATTGTAATTGATACTACTCCAAATAATTCTTCTTTTAGTCTTTGTAATAGTGCTAGCTAGTGTATAGTAATGCTGAGGATGGTTCACACCCATGGTGCTTCATTGCTCTAGCAATTTGATTCCTAGAATAGCCAATAAATTATTCTTTTGGTCTGAAATGATTTTGAATACTAATAGCTAGCTAACTAGTGTATAGTAGCACTGAGGTTTCATACCTCTTTTACGCTTTAGTATAGAAGCATCCTATTTCCACTCCCATTGGCCACTTACACACTTGGTGGCAGTCGAATTGTAGTTAACATTAAACAAACAAAACAACAACAACAACAAAAAAAAACAGTAACAACGAACTAGACCTACCCCTCTCCTAAACCGTTCTCACCCGTCTAATTGTTTGGTATAGGGTCGTCAATATTGAAAATTCAGTTGTGTGCTTATGGTGAGTGATTGCTAAGTTTGAAAGTGACACCATGTGTAGTTCAGGTATACTCACACTAAAAAGAAGAGTACCATAGTAGCATTCTTTAAGCCAACTAATATTTTCTCGAGTTACTAACTTATGACCTTTGCTACATGTTCATTACCATGATAGTTGTTTGTGCTGAACCTCACAATGGCACTTTAACACATTTAAAATGCATGGTATAGTTGGTAATTGTTATGGGTCCTGATGGGATGTACGCCCAGTACTAACACATGGTCATGGTAGATCTTACTGAGTGATGTGTTTATGTCCTGTAGGTGGTGTGACATGCAATATGACCCGGACACTCGGCTACCACTAGTTCAATGGCAAATATTGGAAGTGCAAACTCTCTGGCAACTGGTCTGATTGTCCTGACATCTTCAGCTCTTCTTCTTCTGCCTCTTGATTCTTGTTGCCTGACTATTGGGACTGTCTACTCTAAGAAACTTATTTATATTATGTTGTTTGTTTGTTTGTTTGTTTGTAAGTAAGGACATGTCTCTTGTTTGTGATTGTATATCACGTCTCATACATGTTGCATTCCTTGCCCACATGTACTACACACATCCAGTGGTTGCCATGGTAATTGTATGCATATGTATATCAAAATTTTTTCTATGATTTTTATATACACATTTTCCCCACCTTTTTTTTTTTTTTTTTTTCCGCATTTGGAAAAATATTTGATACATGTACAGAAGATGATATAGGAAGAGAGAAAGAAATGATAGTAGAGCAAAAATACAGTGGAACTCTGATAGTGAACTCTCTAATGAACAAATTGCCTCTATTTTGTGAACTTCACTTGCCCCCTTCATTAGAAAATGTATTTTTTTTCACCTCCAAGCAAAGCTCAGATTTGTAAACTGAAAGTCCCGGTCCTAAATTGTTATCCGTTGGATGTTCTGCTGGGTGTTAAATAAAGAAAGCCCACAGCGTTTCCTCTTCCTTGGTGTCGCAGTTGGGGGGGATTGATGAAGTTCGGGCGACGCCAGACTAACAAAATGAGCTCCACCCATAAGAGGTAAAGAAGCGTCAACTCGCTCCGCGCGGGTGTCGACAAGCGTTGCGGTTTTGTCAAATTAGCACTCGCTGCAACTATGTCTTCAGCTTATATTCAAGTGCTCCTGAGACGCGGGACTGACTTAGAATCCTCACTGTATAGTGTGGACCTTCTCAAGCTCGCTAGGGATCTCCTGAAAAACAGAGTGCTGTCTAAAGATACTGGTGACAAATTTACTTGCCTGGATCCCAATCCCGACCACCTGGAGCATGAGGTTAAGGTCAGGTATTTACTTCAACATGCTTATGAGAGAGTTAGAGAAGATAACAATGCTTATGGTAGGCTTGTTAGAGTCTTAAGTAAACATGGAGGGGAAGTAGAAATGGTATGTCAAGCTATGAAGAAAGATTTGGTTGTAGAAAATTCAGACAACAGTGGGTCCAGTGGAGATAGGTTTATTACAGTCAAAGATGTCCCATTTGTGGCAGAGCTAATTGTGGCTGCTAGTCACAAGTGGGAGGAGATTGGTGTAGCACTAGGTGTGCCTGAATATGTGAGGGAAGAGTGTAGAAGTGCTGGGAGTAATCCTCTCAAGTTATCTAAACTTCTCAATGCATGGATTACAGGCAAATATAAAGATGCAAAAAGCACCACGCGAAATATTTTGAGTACAGTGTTGTCTAGTGGTCTAGTACAATTACCTGATGTGGCACAAAATCTGGAGACATTTTTTAGTCCAATAGAAAGCTTGCCTTCCCCAGCCACACCCCTTTCTGAACCAGCTTGTTTAGATAGTATGCCTTCTATAGAATATCAGTCCTATGATACTGAAGTAGGAGAGGACAATTCCACACTTCTGGAGGTACAAATTCGTAGCTCTAGTTGTGATTCTTATCAGTGGAGTAAAGATGGTGAGCCTTTATTAGATGGAGTTGATTTTTCTGGGGTTCATAGCAGTATACTGTACATAAACAAAGCTAGCCAGTGCAAGCAAGGAGTTTATACTTGCTGTATTAGCAGAGGGAATGAAGAAGTGTTTACTGATGGGGTAAGTCTGAGTATCGTTTATCCTCTGGAGAAAGAAAAGTTGTTCGAGTATTACTCTCTTACAGAGAAAGAAGTACCTCCAGACTCCTGGCCTCCCATAAGCAATTCCACGTTTGTCAATTTAGTTCTTATTGAACAAATGTCAATACGAGCGCGTGATTTTCACACTGTTCGTGGAGATATTGATGACATTCTAGAGAGTAAAGAAGTGACAGAGTATGAGGAAGTGTTTAAAGAGTATAGAGAAGGAGCTTTAGTTCTTATTGAAGGTCGTCCAGGTAGTGGGAAAACAACTCTAGTTAACAAGTTAACTGGAGATTGGGCCACAGGAAAGAAAGTGTTGCAAGGAGCTAAGATGGTGTTTCTAGTAACTCTTAGATTACTGAATGTTTCAGGAAGAGATAAGAGTTTACTAGACTTACTTCAGATATTTTATGGTGAAGATCTTAGCAAGAGTATTGACCGCGACCTTAAGAAATGCAAAGGGAAAGGTGCATGTTTCATTTTAGATGGACTCGATGAATATCCTGTAGAGTCCAAGAAACTTTTGATAATTGATGAATTGCTCCATGTCAAAAAGCTTCTTCCTCACTGCATGGTGATGATAGCATCACGCCCTGTGGCTACTAAAAAGCTAAAAACCACGTGTAATACACGAATAGAAGTTATTGGGTTTTCTACAGATCAAATTTATAGCTATGTGAGATCTTATCCTTTCAGTGATGATATCATGGCAAGTAAAATGATTGAATTCTTAGATCGGTATCCCAATGTACTTCACATGTGTTATCTTCCAGTCCATGCCTCTATGATATGCTTCTTGTTCAGCCAAATGGAAGGTAACATCCCCCACACTGAGACAAAAATCTATGAGCAGTTTACTATAGCCACTTTGTTGCGTCACAGGACATCCTCTGTGGAACACGTACACTTAAAATCTTTGAAAGACTTAAGTGGCGAAGAGAAAGTGTTGTTTAGTTCAATATGCAAGCTGGCATTTGATATGTGCTTTACCTCTCAACAAGTAGTCAGTAAAAGTGAAGCTACTATATTTCTTTCTAACGACTCACTTCTTGGCTTGCTAACAGTGGAACGTAAATCTGTACATTACGGGATTGAAGATTTCTATACTTTTCATCATTTAACCTTCCAAGAATTTCTAGCAGCTTTCTACATCCATGAATTGCAGCTAGAAGGTGCACAGTTATTTAACAACGATGGTTTGACTAATGTTTGGAAGTACTGCTGTGGATTTGCAAATGCAACAAATGTTGAATTTGCAAAAAATATCTGCAGTAATTTTTCTTTTTTGCTTTCTGCTCAGTTTGCTTTTGAGTCCCAGCTGGAAGAGTTGTGTGACTTTGTGCTTAGAAAAGGCTTTTCAATCAGTATCCAATACAATATTTTTGGTATCACCTCTGTAACTGATTTCTTAGCTCTAGGTTATGTGCTGTCAAAAACAAGCAAACAAATTGATAGGATAACCATAATTAATGGCATATTTGATATTGAAAGGATCAAGATATTTGCCTCGATGGCTAGCAAGGTCAAACTGAGCTGTATTAAATACCTGAAAGTGTCAATTTCCATGGAGGAAGTTGTTGAAGCTTTGAATAGCTTGTTGAGTCATTTACCTCATTTAGAAGAATTAGATATACAAGGAGTGACTCTTAGTGGAACAAATGCAGAGATTCTTGCTAGGGATGTAGCTCTCCCCCATCTGAAGATTTTGAGGATCCAATTGTCAACACCATTACTATCCTCATCTAATCCTGAAGAAAGTGTGAAGCAGCTAACATTTGCTAGTCGGAATATTAAACAAATATTTTACTTTCCTGACAGATTTCTCCCCACCAATCATGTGACATGGAGAAAAATGTTACAGTATGCTTGTAACTACCGAGAAATTCAAACCAGTAGCTTATCATGGATGTACATGTACAATTCTGACACTCTGTATCCTTTCCCTCATGAGAGGTTATCTCACTGTACTGAAGTAGTTGTGGTTAATTGTGGTATTGGTGATGAAAGAGTAGAGATACTGGCCAACACATTGAACACTTCAGTCTCGAGGAATCTGGTTCTCAATTTTAACAGAATAAGTGACTCAGGAGCTATAGCACTAGCTGACTGCCTATCAAAATGTAGTGTAGTACAGGAGGTGTCTATTCAGTGTAACTCTATTGGTGACTCAGGAGCCACAGCATTAGCAGATGCACTAGTCCATTGTAGCAATCTGAGAAGACTAGATTTGCAGGGGAATAGTCTAAGAGATAAAGGAGCAGTAGCCATAGCTAAGGTTACAGATAGCCAATCTAGACTAGATCTTTATCTTCATAATATTAATATTACAGAAGAAGGTATTGAGAAAGTTTTAGAGCACAGAATCAGAACTAACATTAGAAGTATGGAATTTACTTCTTCGTACAACAGCATTAGTGAAGCAGACATAAGTACTTTGAGAAGTGCCTTTTGCTGCGGAAAGCTTCCAGCAATCAAATTATCTCGTACTAACATTTCTATCATAGAAAAACTAGTGGGAGAACAAGAGCACTTAAAGGATGTCAGAGGAATAGAATTAGATTTTCTTAATGATACTGCAACACACTCCTTATGCAATATCTTGAAATGTTTGCCAAACATTCGATACTTGTACTGTATTGTAGATATGATTAGTTCTACCAGTGCTAAGCTATTTTGTGACACTCTAAAAACATGCGAGTCATTAAGTCATTTGAAGTTAATGGTTAAGTTTGATCCAATACACTCGGTTTTATTAGATGCAATTAAAGGTTTCACTAAGTTGCACTCTTTAGAGCTGATTCAAGCTGTGAAGGATTCGGATGATGTGAGTCTATTATTTAGTAATCCTGAGTTTTCAGCCAATCTACACACTCTCAGAATGAGCAATTCTGATATTACTGCTGTTGGAATCGGTCGATTATTTCGCAATCTGAGCTCTATAGATAACTTACAGAGTATCAGTTTTAGAGCTAGCAGCATCAGTTCTGATGGTGCACACATTCTGGGCAAGTTTTTGGTAGAATGTAAAAGACTGCGTTCCTTGGATCTTCTCATGAATAGCATTGACGACTATGGACTCATAGCTATAGCTGATGGGCTTAAGGATCACACAAGTATACAAGATCTCATGCTAGGTAGGAATCACATCACTTCAGCTAGCATGGCTGCACTGAGTCAGGTTGTTAGTTGTAACCATCTTCATCAACTTAACCTGACGTCTTCTAGGCTAGGTTCAGAAGGCATTGCTGCTTTAGCGGATGTCATGTGTGTAGATTCATTACAAACACTTGATCTTAGTTATACAAACCTGAATGAAGTCAGCATTGCTTGCTTGAATGTAATGCTGGTGAGGTGCACAGAGCTAATACACCTTGAAATTGGTGGAAACCGTTTTGGAAATGAAGGGTTAGAATGCTTAACTGAAGTACTCCATCACTGTACAAACCTGCAACAGTTGGGCATGGGCAATATTAATATGACATCTGATGGTATATGTGCTATACTTTACATAATGGAGAACTGCAAGTATCTACAGAGTCTAGGTATCAGTGGTAATAGTATCGGTGTAGATGGAGTTGCAATTCTACTCAGAGGATGGAAATGCCAGAGTCCCTTGAGATTGGACGCAGCTCGTTGTTTTGGTGAACCTCATCATTCAGCTCTACAGAAAGGAGATAAATGCTGTAGTAGCTGTGATGATTTACTGGAGTTATATTACAACACTGACTATGTGCATTTGGTGTTAAGCTATTCTTTACCAAAACTCGTATGTCGACGTAGTACAGATACGGCCAGTGTGGCTTCTCGCAACTAACTTCTTGTGTAACAATCAATTTATACTTACAGAACTAATCAATCGACTTTTCAAAATGAAAAAACCTCAGACAAAAAAGCATATAAAATTAAAAAAATTAGTAATGCACATAGTTAAAAGTAACTTATATTTGTTTTAACTTTACAATAACACTTCTTGTCTAGACATCATTTGGACAGGCAATATCTCAAGTTTTAATTTTGCTTCTACCTATGTAACTTTATTGTGTCACATTTAAAATTCATGTATTTTCTATTGGAATTCTGCATCAATATTTACACTTCTCTCAGCTCATCATTACCATTTTATATGCACTTGCTAACTCTACTTACCATCTTCACTCTACTATTGCTGTAGTTTACTTGAACTTGTGCCACAACCACTTACTCACTGTTTATTAACACCCATGCTTCAGGTGATCTTTGGTCATCTCTTCATGAAGGTCAGTTATGTTCTACAGAAAACTTTCACACTTTAACTTGAACTCTCATGGACTCCACATGATATATGAATTTCATCCATATTTTCAAGTGTGACTCTACCCACCTCAAGTTGACTTACACTCCACTTCTCTTACTATGTTAGCTAATTTCTCTATGGAATCTTCCAGTTTGTTGTTGAGACTCTTCTCCACATTATTGAAGTTTCACCAGCACATCAAACACCTTCTCTCGTGTCTCTATATACTTTGAATTATACCTAAACATCATGTGGAGTGTTTCACCAAACTTATATGTTTGTTCTGAAATTGATTTATGCTGTCAAATGTGCTTGGCTCAGCAAATCTCCTTGAATATTCATATGAGTAGGTAAGTATCATGTTAGTAGTAAATGTGTAATAGCAATAGTGTGGTGGTACTAAATCTATTATTCATTTTTTTTCTCTTAGGAACTCTGTCTCTCAGCAACCTTTCAAGATATCTCTGTATCTGGAATGGACAGTGAAAATCAGCCAGAAGATCCTCACGTAAATTCAGCCAAATACTTAAGCTCTTCTTCCACCCCCACAACTTTACTTATGTTTTAAAATTTTCACAATCCTTATGTGAACTTAATCCAGACCTCAAATCTTCTAGTATATTTACATCAACTTTAATCTCTTTGAACCACATCCACAAATTTGTGAACTTTGGCTCTCACCAAATAGAATTTTACACCGCACTACTTGAATTCTACGCTGCACTCCATATGGACTACTCTACTCACACTTAGACTAAAAATTTGCCCACAGTAGTACAAGTGTGTATTAAAGTGGGATACAGTAAGGACACTCCATAAAATTCCATATTAGTTGGTACTAGCATGGAAAAGTGACTTCTGGTGGCAAGGGAAACTAAAGGTGACCATCAGCTGCTCTATGAGACCGTCAGAAATTCAGCTTCAGTGAGTACAATTGGTTATGGTATGTCTGAATTTTTTTTACTATCTTTGTGTGGGGACTAATACACTATTTATTCCATCGTAATAAAGTGTTTTAACTTGCTTTAAAATTTCACCTCTTGCTAAATGTCTCTCAAGAAAAAAATTAAAATGCTAACATATTCATACATTTTCATGCTGCTGACCTGGTTGTCATCAACCCAATGATTAAGGGGTTAAATAATTTATTATCATCACCATGACTACTGAATCTATGTGAATGTCACTAGCGGAGCAAAAATAAGGATGAGTACTAACAGAGTCAGATTTACTCTAATCAAAACTTTCTCCTTCTAAATATACAAGTCATACATCTATTGTACTTTTTTTTCCTTTCTGTACATGTATAATCTTCATTATTTCCCAAATACTGCTCTGTCAGTTCTTTTTATGCAGCAATGTAATTTAGCATAGTTTTGTAAAGATTATTATTTACTTTGCATTACAAGAGCAATAGGTCCCCATCATACAGTATTGAATAGCTAGGTACATTTTAATACTTGTTATTTGGTCAGTTTATGATGGAGTTCTTTTGCTTTTGTAAAAGTGTCGGTCCAAAATGTGAAACCAACAGCTTTATCCCAAATTCTTTTATTTTGAGACATCAAAAAGATGTTTACATAAGGAAATCTTCCAATGGTGCTAATTTTATGTTTTGTAGGTGATTTGACTTGGGGATAACTGACTACTATACAAAACCAGCTATCACCAGTTCTATGGCAATCATTATAAAACCAAACTATCTGGCACTTCATGTGGTTGTCTGATATTTCAACTTTTTCTCTTGGTTTCTGTGCAAGACATTTAGATAGCTATAACTTGTATGCAAAATTATTACATGTATGCCTTACCTGTCATATATACTTTCAGTGGTTGTTGTCATAGTAGCTATATCATATTTTTTGTTGTTATTCTCTGAAAATTTTATAACACTTTTTTTTGCCAAGTTCTGTATCATGATATTGCATGTTCGTGTGACTAATAAATATTCATGTAATTTAAAGAAGACTTTAAAGAGAGACAGAGAGAAAAGCTATGTACGCTGTAGTACAGCAGCATTCTGCAGTGCTAGTCTACTACTGCACAGTGTAACTACAGCATATGGATATTTAGAGGATGATTTACTGTCACATCGTAACAGCCCATGCTGGCTAGTGATATTGATGCCATTTTACACACCCCTACAAAAGCATGTTTGGATTTTAGCCTGTTTGTGAAACATTCCACTGAACTGTTAGCAAGAGGGTGGTAGCTATATGCTGCTGTGTAGGCCTAGATTAAATCTGCTGTTTACCACCTATTGTATTTTGCTTTTAAGCTAAAAAATGCACTTATGTTGCTTGTTTTATCTTCTATCACCGTTTTACTTTTTCCCCACCCACAAGTATTTAAAGGCCGGAGGGAGCTTTCTTTTAGTGGTCAGGCCCGTTAATCAGATCTTCAACGACTTGAGCGCCCTTCATGCCTCATTAGTGGGTGTTCCCACAGCCCCCACATTAATTATGTAATAATCATAGCAGGGTTGGGAGAACATGGTCAGGCTGGTCAAGCTATGGCCTGACCACATTTTTTTGGGGATGACTTTACATATTCATAGGGGGAAAATGGGACAATTTATCCTTTGAGGCATGTTTAAATACTTCATGATCACATAGGAAGGTTATTTGTCATTGTGGTTACTTGCAATGTAATTCATTATAATTTGAGTAAGCACATGTCTACTTACTTAGAAGTAGCACATTTAATTACATATATATATGTACTGGTCACACCCATGACCACATTTAGTATTTGTGTGTATGTGCCTTTGTGAGCTGGAGTATGTGGTTTGATATGCTGTGGCTGATCATACATAAGTTCAGAGTTGTGCAAAGTCAGAGTTTGTAAAGGTTGACTCTGTGTCCCCAAGTGAGCTAAGTAAACTGAGGTCAGGCTTTGGGTCCCCTTAACCTGGGTGCCAGATAAGGAACACCCGACATATATTCTCTGTCTGACTCTGTCTTTGGTGGCAGTGGGGGAACTCTACCTTCGCCCTGATCTCACAGGGGTAGTTGTTTGTAGCTGATAGTTATTGACTTTGTTTTGTGGCCCAGCCAGAGTCAGGTGCCAGGGCTGCACATTCTGTCACATCTGCAATGGGAGTGGCTAGCCAAGTCTACACTACACTGCAAATTAAATTTATATATTAATGAGGGAAGTTGTGGTAAGGCTACAGGTAGGTTGGAATAGAGCCCCAAAAGATGTGAAATCTAGCAGTGTGTGTGTGTGTGTGTTGTGTGTGTGTATGTGTGTACAAGTGTGTGCTAACTTATTGGTGTAGAGCTAACTTAAATATGTATTAGCTAATTGCACTTAAAATTAAGCATCTTACTTCACTTTAGTGATTGCTTGGATTTCCCTGGATTGTTAATGTAATAACTTGGCTTAGCACATGAAGCAGCAGTGCAAGAACCAGTCTATAGATTTTATGAATCTCAAAGAATGACTGAAGTTACAAAAAAGAATAAACTAATTATGGTGTACTCAAAACCATGGTGTTTATGCATGCATTAACTATGAAAGAGTTATTAATTGGTGTGAAGTGGTACATGAATGCAGAAAGTGACAAGAAGTGTTATATAGTTGATAGCTATGTCTCTGAAGTTCCTTAGCCTTTACCACAATTAATTTAGTAGGTTCTGTACAATGTTGCTTGTAGTGTAGCTATCATGAATTCCACTCTTTCTTTTTTTCCCCTCCAACTAAAGTTCACTTTAGTGTTCAGCTGATAGGGAGGAGCCATCTGATTCCCTTAGGAGCTTCATGGTTGGTTGTGGCTCTAGTCTCACAAATATCACAATTTATCTAGTCTCAAGAAAGTTTGGGAATCCGATGGATGTGGCTTCACATGAATGGGAATGAATCTAGTCTTGGCAAAGCAGCTTTTCAATTATTGGAATGAATGAAAAAAAAAAAAAAAAAAAAACTCAGTGACTACCTAGCTACAATTTCTATATAGCTAGGTGGTAACAATTCTAATTTCAACAACTAAAATTAATACCTTAAAATTGGGTGGAATGACTTGTTGGTGACTTAGTCTCTCTTAATTTCACTTTCACTATAAGACCTGGACTTGCACATGAAGGTAGCAGCACCTAGGTTGTTGCCTTGGGTGATCATTAGAAAGTACAGCTGTAATGGTGAGTGAAACTCCGTATGTATATTTTTTAATTTTTAATTTCATTATATAAACAGTTTGTCATAAATGTGATTTAGCTAGTTACAAAAAATAAAAATATAAAGTGACATAAAATGAATGTTTTATTCTTGTCAAAATTCCCCAACTTGGAGACCTAATCTCTTACTCCTTCTTGCAGCAGTTTCAAAATTATATAACAATTCATCCTCTTTAGCTTTCTCTATTGCAGTTTCGTGGCGGATCTGTGAATATGAAATAAGTTGTGGATATCGTGACCCCGAGCTAGCTAACAAATTCTATTTTTCAATATTCATAAAACCAATAAATCTTGTGACAAGCAATTATTATAACAACTAATAAGAGGAAGACTTTAATATCACAGAGTGCAAAAGTGATGAAAGGATATTAGCTATACCTGCTCTTATAATGTCTGAAATTTTGATGAAACTGAAACATTTCAAAATATCTGATTCATTAGTATACTTTCATTGGGTCCCCTATTTACAAATACGAATGAAACATACCTAAGCAAATCCCCTAAATGTTATTATATACAAGACAATTATAGTCTTCCCAAACAAGCTTTGATATTATTACCCACTAAAGCATAACATAGCTAATAAAGAAAGAGGTTGCAAGCCACCCACAACAATCTGACAAATAAAAAATACAGTGAAAAAGAGCAAGCTACTACTCTTTGTTATATCCATTAGCTTTGTGGGAAGACTTTAATATCACAGAGTGCAAAAGTGATGAAAGGATATTAGCTATACCTGCTCTTACAATGTCTGAAATTGTGATGAAAAATTTCAAATTATCTGATTCATTAATATACTTTCATTGGGTCCCCTATTTACAAATATGAATGAAACATACCTAAGCAAATTCCCTAAATGCTATTATATACAAGGTAATTATAGTCTTCCCAAACAAGTTTTGATATTATGACCCACTAAAGCATAACATAGCTAATAAAGAAAGAGGTTACAAGCCACCCACAACAATCTGACAAATAAAATATACAGTGAAAAGAGCAAGCTAGCATACTACTCTTTGTTATATCCATTAGCTTTGTGATGCTCACATATAGTTACTTGTAACTACTTTCAGTCATTTTATTAGTTAATATTTCTGCAACCTTATGCCTGGTCTATAGTAGTCATTTTCATTTGTTGTTGAAGTGGGCGTGGCTTCCACTGTCTTGCTCTCAACTCTACAACATCCATCAGCAGGAATCTCACTCTGCAGCTTACCTCACCTTCTTTTATTAAATCGTTAATAGTCTTGAAGTACTGATTAAAAATACCCTATTTGGATATTAAATATAGAATAAAATTAAGCAAAATAATTAAAATAATGGTGTGCTTCAGCAACAATAGTGGAGTGTGGTAGCCTAGAAACTAATTTTTGATTGGACGGTTCATTTATTCACCTCGTGAAATATATTCACCTTGAATTGAGCACTCTGATTAAGTTTGAACATACCATGCTAAAATAGCAGGTAAACCAATTAACACTATTAATACTTCTTCAACAAAATGTGAGCCGAGAAACTTACAAATTTTTTGAAAAGAATTAGTCAGTGTGCCTATTAATTAGCTCATCATAGAAATGTAATGAAAACGTGTATAAAACTAATGATTGTCATTCTCGGCTGAAATAATTATAACAGGAAATTTTTCTCTTTTTAACAGCCAAGATTTTTTATTATAACTTAACCCAATTATATATATGTGACCGTCTACGGGAAAACCGGGCACAACGCGGCGTGCGTAATATCGAGAAAAGATCGATCGATTTCTTAAAAATGTATTGTTTCAAGCCTACGGAAGGGAACGGTTAGGTCTATTATAGCAGGAACGACTAAAGCTGCGACGATAAAACTTGGAGAGCTCAATATCTGGACGCCGACAACTCCGTAAGTGCAACAAAAAAAAATTCGAAGGTGCCGCGTTGTGCCTGGTTTTCCTATAGACGGTCACATATATATATATAACTAGAATTGTTCAGTGTTTCCTATAGCCTAGAGTCATGGTACAAGTCGGTTGCACTAATTCATTCGGTCAGTACATGATTTATACTATCTTTGGGCCTTGGGCCTCAGTTTGTTAATCCATTACCGAGCTCCACATCATGCTGTAGCCTACATTTAATTTGACCAAAGGCAGTCCCAACTTCCATGTTATAGCATACTGCAGTATATTCTAGATGTAAACAGTCAAAAAAATCATATTTAAACCATTTTGACTTCTTGCTAAAGTCTTTCTCAGAGGTTAAAACATTGAGTTAACTTAAAACATAAATCTATTGGTTGCTGTATTTCTAACTAAAAAGATTGAAGTTAATTAGGCATCAGAGTGTTGTTTATTGACAGCATTGTCAGGGTTTGGTCAACCTTACCACATTCTGTCACTTATATATAGTGAAAATTTGTTCTGCTTTTGTACAGTCATCAAATTGCATGTGTAGAGAGCATACCTATCAACATAGTTTCTCTATTTAAAGAACACTAATGATTTCATATAAGCATTCAATTTTACTATGTAAAATACTAATTGTAAATAATTTCTATATTTTTTATATATTCACTCTCATAGTCGTCATCACCACTGATAAAGGGCTCTCTGGAGCCAAAACATATGAATTGTTTATCTCACTGGTCTCTAGTACTAGTCCGATACCTATATTGTTACTACAAAAAATTACAATATTGACATTTTACCATTAACCCTAATATTGTTTGTTACAAAAGTTTCATAGCCAATGCAGAATCAGTTGAACTCACTTTTTTCACTGTTGCTTGCAAGTCTTTGCCTGCTATTTCTAACAGTCTGCATACATTCTCTAAATTGTCCTCATCTAATTTGTCCTTGAGCAAGTTAGTGATACACTTATGAACATAAGTTGGTTGAACAATCTTCAGTTTAAACATCTCTCCAATGAGAACAATACTCGCCAACGTCTTCATTTGTTGCCTCTTCTTTCTCATTAGAACTTCCTGGGAAGTACACTGTTGGTATCAACAGATGTTTTATTACAGACAGCAAACTTCAAGTAATCAAAAATTAGAACTGTTTGTGCAAATGAAACAGGAGAGACAAAAATTCAAAGTGTTTAGAAGAGCTTCGCATTGTTTTGATAAATGCTGTTATTTGTTTCGCATGGTATCACCATTCGCATGGTATCACCAGTGTAAATTAGTGATTAATACACAGCAAAACTACTATATGAGGGAAAAAATGCTGGACACGAGTGTTGCTAGCCAGGTTCTGACAGGTGTGTGTGTTGTGGTACATAGTGACAATAAATTGTATCACTAATTGTACAACAAAAATCTAGCAATTTCCGTGAATTTAAGGAGTGTCACTATCACAGCTATACGTTTTTATTCATTCAAAAGGTGGAGAGTTGGCAATATAACCTCTTAAGTTAGAAGTACTACTTGCATAGTATTGTTATGTAATACTCAACCACACTAATAAAATAAATTTGATGATGTAGAATTGTCACACCCTTGCTGCATTTCTTATTTATTCAAAAATCAATATTCTCACCTCTGTTCTATCTTCTTCTGTTCTAATCTTTCTTTCCTGACTATTTATCATTTCTAACTCCTCCTGACACTTAACATGAAGAACTGATGTGAAGCTGATTTTTCTTTTCCCAGTTGGACTCTTTACTATTACAGAACTCATCTCTTTTCCCAGTTGAGCACAAACTAAACTGAACTTCTGATCAGCTTCCACCTGAACATTGATGACACAAACATGCATGTAGTGGTACTTTCAGTGAGAATAACCTTGCAAACAATTGTAATATTAATCAGGGTATAATGACAGGAGACAAATAATTTTAAACTTTCCATTAAAAACATAGAACAACTAAAACTGGATAATAAATTGTACTAAAGTACCCTGATAAGGGAAAGTCTGTCGGCACAATCTATCCTTGTGATATGGCAGGAACTGGACATTGTTGCCAAGTTTTTGATTAAGGGTTATTTGCATGTTCTCAAAATAGCTCAATATTTGCACATCAAAACACATTCATGCATTAAATAAGCAAACACAAATTGTGTGTATTCATGAATAATTCACGAGTTCAAACAGTTTGGTAAAGCGTTGTCCTTACCTGAATGTGGTCATATCTTGAACTAAAAAGTGGGTGAAATAGGCAAGGGAAAGCGGCATAGGTTTCAAAAAGGAAGGTGAAAGTACGAAAGAGAAGGCAAAAGTTTTGCAAAATGTAAGTCCACAATCATGATAGAAGGACAGAGTGATTCAGATGCAGGAGAGATAGACAAACGAGGAGAAAAACGGAAAGGAGGGGGATTAGAAAAGTTGTGATAGTTCAGGAAAAAACGAGAGTAGGAGAGGAAGTTTCTTTGGGGGGGAGGGGGGAGCATTTGCCCCCTTGGCAGTAACTTGCCCCCTATGGCCAAAGTTCCCATCCCTTTGGAATTTATGTTACCTATTTATGAAAGGTTATAACAAATATTTTAGAAGATACTGCTAAGTGACCAGTATTGTTTATTTGCAGTTCAGCTTCCTCAGCCCATTGAAACACCCAGCCATGCAACTATATAATAAGATATATCCCCTCCCCCACCTCCCCCAAGTACTTTAGTGGGATTATCTACACTTTTTCCATTTATCATGAATGAGTGAGCTGGCTTAGCTGAAGAAGCAGACATTAAAAATTTTATTGAATGCTATCAGCTAATATGGTGTATTTGTTAGTTAAATATTTGCTTACAGATTCTTTGTGCGATTTTTAGCAACACATGAGATACGACATTCATATACACATACACTTGTTCAATGGATATAACCAACACAAGACTTAGATTGTATACTCTCCTTGACTTGACTATTGGACAATGGATTTTCAGGTAAGAACTATTTTGTTGGTACGGTGTATAGCTCTGACAAACTGGGCCTTAACCAAGATAACTTACCACTGCCACTGATTTCAATAAAAAATGAACTTTGCTAAGTTTGTAAGACCTAACTGTAAATATCTCTCCTCTTGTTTCTACAAGTCATTTGTGAAGGGCTTCCTTAACTTGCCCACAATTTAACAACGATATAAATAAAAGTAAAGTGGTTAAGATATAAGGCTAAGTAGGAAAACGCTTGAGTGCAATTTTTTTTAACCAGAGTGATAGTACAGAATTACATATCTTACAGGTATTGAGTGAAAAGCTAAAAGAAACCCTGCAATAGTAGAGAATAATAACAATGAATAAAAATAACTTATACTACTGCATTCTTACTTTGCAATACGTCAAGTACCACTGTGTAGCGGGGTACTTGATAGTAATATATAATAGGGTATTTTATGATTTAAAATGACCAAGTACATGTTTAGACCAAGTATATGTTTTGCATTTTTTATAGCCCGTTACCCGAGCGACCGCGCTTGTCGTTAGTAACTATAAATTGGATACAGCTGGTATGCTCGTAAGAAAATGTATTAGTGGGGAAAAGTCTGATATAGTTCTTAGCAACCATAATTATGGTGGAAGGCAGATCAAAGTAAAATGGAATAATGAAGAGTTTGGGTACTTTAATACAATTACTAAGATAGCTAACGCTATACTTTGCTCGTTGTTTATGTTTGGGCTATAAAATAGTTATAAACCAAAATCATTAGGTTTGTATTTCGATTTATAAATCGCATACAAACCTCAATTTTGGTTTATAACTATAACATAGTATACATATATATGATTTCAATGTGTCCCAAGAAATCACAATCAATATTGTATCATTGATTATATTACCTTGTATCACACGATTTCAACTTATGCTAACTATTAGAAAACTTACCAAGCCAAGCAACATGTCCACGATTTTCATCAATTCATCTACATCAGTATTAATGTCCAGTTGACGAGCCTGCATTGCCAGAACATCAAAATTTTTAAATGTAAGTTTATTCAGAATTCCTTGGAACTTGTGATACAATTTTTGACTTTCTTCTGTGTCACTGCAATCATAATGTGGTCTCCACAAACCGAGGGCATGTGGCAGCAGTTCTTCTTCAGCCTGAACATAATAACACTGTTTAAAAAACCTCCTACTATTGCCTATAATTAGACCTTCAAAAATGGTTTTGGCCTATTGATGCCCAATTCTACTGCTAAGTGGAGTGGTGATGTAAATACAAATAGAACTTATATCAATCATAGTTGCTCACATTCTAACAGAGTGAGATACCCAAAATTCACATTAGTGCAGGCAATATAAATTTCCACTACAGTCAAAGGAAAGAGAGGAGAAGTTCACCTCCGATTCTCCCTACAACACTGACACTCCACACCCACGCCATGGGCACTATATGCAGTGACTACAACTACATCCTTACCCAAAGCAACAAGCTGAATGGTAAATTATAAATGATATATTTGACACAGTGTTCAGGCACTTCCCCTGGGAGAAGGCTTCGGAGACATTTATAAAAAAAATTCACTGGACCTACCTCGTAAATATTTATTGTTGTTTTTGTTTTTGTGTTTTGCTACATATAACACCCCCCGCCCACATGCATACACATACACACACACACACATGCATACACACACACACATGCATACACACACACACACACACACAATGCTCATAAGCATATCCAGCATTTCCTTGCCTTTTCTGTTGGAATTGGAATAACCATTTTCTTAGATTTTGGCACTCTTCCTCCTCTCTGGTAAACAACAACAACAACAACAACAACAACATTCCTAAAATTCCAGTTCATATCTGAAAAAATATGGTATTCTTAAAATCGTTATGCGTATAAATAAAGATATTCAGACACCCACATATTGTAGACACTGGACACAATGGATACTTCACACAAGAAATATTGCCCCCCATGAATTCCAGCAGCACTTAGATGATGATACTCACTCTATTCCGGTCTTTTTGTTCAGGTCTTTGGTAATGGGAACCAGTCCCTCCATGACCCTCGATATATATGATAGATTTTTTGAGATTTTCAAGGTAAGCAGGAATTGTTTTGCACACTGGCATATTCTTCAATTCCAATAAAAACTCCCGGCCATACCTAATCTTGCTGTCTGCTGAAGAAAAAAAAAAGAAGCAATAATACGAAACAATAAAAATAAAAAAACCCTCATCTGCAGGAGAAAACAATACAGCAAACTTTAAAAAAAAACATTTAAGAAAACTTTTAAGGAAAACATTTATATGCTTGAGTTCACTTGCAAATTAGTTATTTTTGCTACTCCCACCATGCAGATTTTTTGAGATTTTCAAGGTAAGCAGGAATTGTTTTACACACTGGCATATTCTTTAATTCCCACAAAAACTCCCGGCAATACCTAATCTTGCTGTCTGCTGAAAAAAGAAGAAGCAATAATAAGAAACAATTTAAAAAAACCTCATCTGCAGGAAGAAAAAAAAAACAGTACAACAAACTTTAAAAAAAATGAAGGAAAACATTTCTATGCTTGAGTTCACTTGCAAATTAGTCATTTTGCCACTCACACCAATAGCTCTTGTATATGTCACTATACAACGCAGCCAGTAAAAAACCCAACACGAAAAGAGTGCAGTGCTGCATAGTGACTGGAATACAATAAAAGCAGGGGGTAGGAAGCAGGGGTACACTGGGTGCTAGTGCTCCATACTCTTTAATGAATGTAGTGAATGTTCTTGAGAAGCACAATGACTTATTGATTGTAGGCTTATGTAACAACCTATTTTGATCTATATTCATACAGCAAAACTGGTATAATAAATTTAGAGTACGTATAAGCGAGCTGAATATTCCATCTCAAAAAAATTGTTTTATGTCACAATTGAGCATTCATTATTTTAGAAAAAAACATATCAGAATCAGTTTGGAAATAGCTAAGAAATGATAAGCCTAGATAAATTGGTGCACTCATTACCACACCTACCATGCTCACGTAAGACAAATCAGTGCAAACAACGAGTGTCTACAAACCATTGAAACTCACTAGCTGTGAGATACTTATCATCCGCTCTGGTCACTGCAGAATCTCCACCAGTTCCAAGTTTTGCAAGTATCTGACTGTCTGATGGTCCATCAAGAACAGGTGGGAAAACCTTGAGTGTGGAGGGCTCATTTGGAGGCTTGGTAATAATAGCATTTGGCAGGTACAATTCTTCAGAGGCAGCTGTGGGTACAAAGCTGCTCACTGAGACTGGGACTTGTACAGGTGGCTGTGGCTGGTATGGGTTGCTAGAAACGGCTGCTACTTTCTTCTTAAAACCCTCCTTTACTTGACTGTATTTCACTTGATTGTCCGACCTTTCTCCTGAACTAGTCTTCTCTGGCAAAACTGGTGCACTGTCTTTACTCTTAACATTCACGGAAGTGTTGGTACTGGGGTCAATGATCTTTATGGCACTCAATCTTTTCTTTGTTGTCTGTGGCAGACTCGCTGACTGCTGCGGTTGCTGTTGCTGCAAGTGTTGCTGATGTTGTTGCTGCTTCTGTTCTGGAGTGAACACCATCATGGTGTTATGTCCCGGCCTCAGTAATGGCGCCTGTTGAGGAGCCTGTAGCTGAGGTTGCTGTGCCTGCAACGCCAACTGGGAGGTCATCATTTGAGCCGCAGCTGCGGGATTCGGCATCAAGTTGATGGGCATCTGGGTACCCTGGCCGGGTAGGTAAGGGGTATATTGGTGAGGGAATTGTTGCTGTTGTTGGGGTGGGTACAGAGGTGGCTGTCTCCCTACTGACTGCATCATGTTTCCCGTTAGACTAGGCCTGGGTGCCATGGGCTCTGGATATCCAGCAATAGTAGGAGTGTTCGCTAGTAGCACCCGGTGGTGTGCCTGCTGAGGTCGCATCTAGGAAATAACATCATCAAGATGGCAACATAGTCAACAATAGTAACCTCTGTGCAATATCTCATTCAGTGATACTTACCGGGTTGTAACCAGCTCCATGTGAATGGAAAATACTTGGCTGTTGTGATCTGTGCTGAAAATTCCTTAAAACAATAAGAACATTCAAAAAAGAAAAACAATTCAGTTGAAATATAGATGCCAACACTGAGCAGAAAATTGAAACTGACAGGTTAGTTATTTTTAGAAAACATTACCCAGTAGCTATATTTAGACCAGTAACTTACCCTCCATGGTGTGGCTGGATGACACCTCTGTTTGAACGACCACGATTATTGTGCCTAGTTGGTGGAATACTAGAATTTTGGGGATTCATCATTGAAAGGGGAGACTAGAAAATTATAATAACTAGTAGATAGCTATACACATAGTATACAATAGAGGTTATACAAGTAGACTTGCACAGTGTAGCTAATACAAAAAAGTAGTGGGTTTTTATACTGCAATTAAGGAGAGGCAGGCAGGGAAATGGGGGCGTAGCTATTTAATATACTGTAGCTGTTACAATAATTATAAAATAATAGAATTCGAATATAATTTAAATAAATTTGTACTTATCGTAGTGAATCTTGTAGGTACTTTAAGTTTAAACGTTATTTTTAGCACATGAAGAATTATTGGTTGTTACATTTTTTTCAAAGTTAATTTTTAGGTACCTGATTGCTAAAATTTCTGCCTATAACGTGTCGATTGATATCTTCAAACGTAATAGCACTAAAATTGTTTAAGCTTCTTTAGATTTTCAGTAACACTATGAGTCTATTGGCTGATGTAGGTTCATTTATTCTAAACTGCACTATTCCTTTATATCTAAAGTCCATTATTCCTGCTAATTAGGTTCCTCACTTTCGTTTTTTTACTCTTCAATTTTTATACTAATAATCTACCAAACCAGGCCATTTATTAATGAAATAAAAGAGTTGGTCATTTGTCAATAATATTCAGGGAGATATCTAGGATTATTTAATGGGGTCTACTTGTAAAAATGAGCTACTATTTGTAAAATGTCATACATGCTTACAGAGGGTGGGGGGAGGGAGAGTCAACAACAAGTTTTCTTCCACTTCACAGTAAGTAAATTGGTAGATGAAAAAAGAGGAATCATTCTTTAAGTATCCCCTAAATACGCCCGTGGCGTTGGGTTGCCCTTGACTCAGATCCAGAGATGATGGTAAAAGTATAACAAACAAGTGAACAGGAGACATGTGGATGTGATTCTATGATATATTATGCCACAGTAGATTGGTACAGCATTGTTAAAATTTAAAAAAAAAAGGGGGAGGGGCGGATCCAGCCTTAACGACAAGTAGGGGCCCAAGCATATTTGCCAGGGAGGGACCCAAGTATATTTAGATCAAAACTTAAAAAGTTTATTATGATTGGATTTGGACAAGTTGCATGCAGTTGTCATATGATGTATTTGTACATTATAATTTTAGTCTGAAGGAGGATGGGGGGAGGGCTGGCCTCCTTGACTCTCCCCTGGATCTTCTCCTGATTGCCAATAAATACCAGAACTTTGACTAATTGCAACTCTAAAGGGGGCAGACTTTGTTGATCTATGTCAATACCTAACCACTCCTACATCAAATCATGCCCAACCATCTAGACTGCTCACCACATATAGCTATGAGTATGGTCCATATACAAAAGCAACAGCTCCTAGCCATTTGGCCGATATAACGAGACGTTAAAATAGCGTACACTTGGTAGTTCAGTAGCAGATGAAGGTGCTGATGCCCCGCCCCTCCAAGCGGCCACTATGTACACACACCCACACACTAGATCAACACCCAATTTGACCTTATACCGCATATCGACAAACAGTGTAAATTAGGTAAGGGGTTTCTCATGCAATATCAAACTACAATTCCACCCAAAAGTTGTCTGACCGGAGAGTCTCCTGTATACACCGACGGTCCGGCGTATCATAAGCACTAACGGTCCTAGTAGTCAATAGTCAATGAATTTCTGATATGCACGATTTTTTTTTTCGCGAATAATGTATTTGCATACGCGAAATTAAAATACGCGAAAATAAAAAATCCATGTTGTGACTATGTGGTAGTTTTAGAAACCATGAATTGGAATGCTGTGTTATTTATGGTGGTGGAGGTCATCTGAAATGCCCTGCTGCTAGCTTTAGGCAATGGACGAGAAATGTATGCAAGCTGAAGAGTTCCAAGACCCTTCAATGTTTACCAGCAAAGGTAAAATTAAGTGATGATGAAGATGCTGAAATCTTTATGACTAAAAAAAGCTAAGTGGCACAAGGCATGCCACCTATAAAGTTTAAAGGATTAAGAAAAGAGAACTGAACGAAAGAGAACTTACTTACGTTCTTTATGATAAAACCACATCCACCTGCAAAGTGACTATCTTGCATCAAGAACTTTTCTCTCATAAAGCCAAATTAATGGAAAACATCCCACCAACTCAGGTCTGTTACAGACAAATGAGTTCATAACTATTTTAATTATCATTCTTATATGTATAGGCAGCTGCTTTTATCTAGCTAGCATACTAACAGAGCTCTTTACCAACCCTGGTGTATGGACAACTTGCCTCATACCCCAGCAAAACTGCCCAAGCCGATTTGGATGGATGCTTCAAGAAAAACTTTGGAAGCTAGTGTGGACACACCTTCCAGAAATTGCTAAAGCCTGTCAAGAATTACTGAAATGTGGATGTAGGCTTCCCCATTGGAGCTCTAGGAGATGTAAAAATGCAGAGAAGCTGAACTGTCATGAACTGCTCTATGTTATTGTGGTGGAAATTGTGATCATGAATAATCAAATGAGGTGTGAATTTTTTTGCATACTAAAAGTTTGTTACAATGGTTATTAAAAGCGTAGTGACATTAGTGGCACCCCTTCTGAATTTCATCTATATACTTACATTTGAGTCTGTAACAATAACATAATTCAAATCTACTAGACTATAGTGGGACGTGTTAGTTAGTCTCGCACAAGCCATGGAGACCCCCTCCCCCCCCCCTACTACCTACCGTACAGAGAAGCGTGTGTGAAGAGATGGAAAAGGGGCCGGATATGGGGGACCAGATTTTTCGTGACAGCCCAAACAGCAGAACAGAAGAAAAAGACTGGGCTCCAAGAGAGGAACTAAAGTTTCTGCTCAGAGCACTAGGTAATATATGTAGTAGCTATTTATATCAAAACTTTATAGCTAACTTACACTATTCTATAGCTATAGCAGCTTTTCTTTTTGCATAGCCCTATCTCCTCCGCTCCGACTTCAATGGGAATCATTTTCTAGTTTCAATAACTTCCAGTCACTGTATACGTTCCTAACAGCCTATCCAGCCGTTCTCCGCCCTTTTACGCGCCAAGAGAACGGCTGGTTTAAAATCAGCCATTTTCATCCACTAAAACTAGAGTCAATTAATGATTTTTTTTACTTGAACACTGAGGAAGGTCCGAGGACTGAAAATTTTAATTATTTTACCTATTGCGTATTCAAATTAAAAAAAACCATTCAATTTTGTTATTTAAAAGATAAATATATACAATATTAGAGTCAACAATTGTAGCTATTACAATTTTTCTCATGAAAATTAAGTTCTGAAATATTTATAATAAGTTTTGAATTATTTATAATAATAATAATAATAATAATAATAATAATAATAATAATAATAATAATAATAAATTAGCTACCCATTAAACTGCTGTTAGCTATTATGTCTGTTCTGAACTTTTGTCAGCTTTCAGCCAGTCAAAGAAAGGCTTGACTGAGGCGACTGCTGTTCCCTTTCCATACATGACCTGGTCATCATCTCTCCAGTTGTAGAAATCCTGTTCATCCACTAGATCCAAGTCATATGCAATATTGAACAAATTGTGAAGAAGCTCTGCAATCAATACACAAAGTATGAATCTGCATAGCAAATGTGACAGCTCCAAATCACTGCAAGTAATAAGTCTAAGTTGCAATTTGAGAGCAAAAAGATAAAGTTTGTAGTACAAACATACAACAACTAATTCTAGGATTGAATCAGGTATAGCTACTGTGAAGAAATATAGGCTGTCAAAAATATTCACAGGCATTGACAAAATTGATATAGTAAAATTTGAGCAAAATGGGTACCCAAAAGAATGAAGCACATTATGCTGATAGCATAGGCTGGAAAGAGCAGAAAGAGAAATAGGCCATAGCTACAATGGACAAATTTGAAGCAGTAGAAGTACAAGAATGGAATCAACAATTAGAGTCAATCAGGTAGATTTCCCTCTTTATTTAGTAGCTATTCTTACTCTGTTGTGTCTGTACTAACACATCTTCTGCTGATTTGCTCAGGTCATAGTGTGGGAGGAGCCTCACCTCAACTTTCTCCTCCCACATGAACAATTACTTTTACAATAACCTTTGTCATTTTTCTAACATTATTATGATCTCGTACTTTTTGGTTTTGTGTTATCACTCACTTGTAGTATTCTCTTTGTAGTTAGGTTTTGTAGTTATCATTTGGTTTTTAAGTCACCTCTTGGTTTTGGCCAGCCAGAGCTGGCCCCCATTGTGTTGTACCTGCATTGTTTCACTGGAGCTTACTTAACTTCAGTCATTCACACGCAGCACTTGACACTTCATTAATTAAAGTTAGATTTAAGGGAAGACCCAGGACCACCCGAGTCTCTGTAGCTTCCCCCACATCATCTTCAGAAAATTAATACCATAAACTTTGTCCAATATATTCTTGGCTATGTTAATTACTAAAAAAAGTTATTGGAAAGCAAGCACGAGAGCCTGCTGATAATGTATCAACTTACTAGATGGGTGTGACAGTTTAGCCACACTGCACTGGAGCCCATGAAGAACTGCCACTCCGTAGTGACCTTGTGTCTTCACCACCTCAATCCGTCGATCAAACAATTCTTGATTAAAAATAGCAGAATCACCAGAGCCTTAAAAACACATAAGATTCGCGAAAGTAATTAATAAAAAAATTAATTAAAAAAAAAAAAAAAAAAAAAAAATCAAACCCAGGAATATGACCATTACCTGATACAGAGGCTTGAACTACAGCTGATGTCAAGGTAGTCACCAGAAGTGCTGGAACATAGCCCTGACTAGCACAGTTTTTCTACATTACAAAACAAACCAGTTCAACTATAAAATAACTTTCTTCAAAGACTTCCTAGTAACTAACCATGATCCACTTGTTGACATCGTCAGTAGGACAATCTGAGGCCACCAGCATTGAGTGAAGAGACTCAAGCATGGATGGTGGTAATTCTCTGGTAGCTTTTGGAGACTTGCTAACTAATAGAAAACTGAGTTTCTACAAACAAATTATAAATATAGATAGAAAATCTGAATATACACTTTACTCTATGGACACATCATTTTGTTGCATTATTATTGAAATTACCTTTCTATCTAAAAACTCCTCCAAGTCTTGTCTGTCAACTGCCAGATCTTCCCATTGCAAGCCACTCTTACTCCACAGTCTCTTCACCTCCTCCTCACTTTTCAGTAGAGACACACAACAACACAAGAGCTTGGCCACTACAACTGAAACTCGACCAGACTCAAGCTAAAAAAAAAATTTAAAAAAATTAAATTAATAACTAATGGCAACCATCTTTTGCCTGATCACCAAACACTAATAGCTCTTGACGCCTACTGTAACTGCTTGCTAACAAACCCTTACCAAAGAAGACGGAGACTTCTTGAATACTGACAATGGCATGTACTCGTGAGCAAACACTGGACACAACACTTCCCCCAAGTAGTCCCATATTTTAGGTATGTCAATACACATGTCTTCTGCTCCTTCGAATACTTCACTCAAACTGAAACAAAAACACCAGAGGTGCATCAATATGAGTAGCCAATGAAGCAAGCGTCCCTTACCCATCTGAGAAGTCGTGTTGAGATATAACCTTCTCTTGTACGAGTCTAGAAAACAGTTCTCCAGTGACTGGTCTATAAACTGCTTTCCTTTCCAGCGTGTGATTAATGCCTTCAACCACTACTTGCCTCATAGCTCCAGGTAAGTCTATCTCCTTCACACACTCTATGGCCTCCTGTGATGAAATACAAATATGCAATTATATTAGTACCAAAATATGGCAAACAAACAAACAAAATAATTCCTACAGCATTGTGTAGGTAGGAAAGTATGCAAATGAAACAGCATTCCTAGAATTTAACTAACTTGTTAGGACTATGGACTAAAGGTAAATTCCAAGTAAATATCAGCATGCCACTAACCTTGTAGTCATTGTTATCCACTAATTCATCTATAGTCGAAGCGACTTTTCGTTGAACAATCATAATATCTTGTTCTGAAATTGGTACAACAGGTAAGCTAGGTCTCTTCTCTGAGCAAAGAATAGCTTGTGCTGGTGCATCCCTGGAGGGTGGCTGGGCAGCTGGAGCAGATGCCTCAGTACTCTCTGCCGTCGTGAACCTATTGACAGTCTGCAGGAGAGATTCCCTCTCCGTCTCTGGAGTAGTGTGGGAACGTCTGGGGCCAGACAAGATCTGAGTCCTGCCTCCTGTGCGAGTTTCCGGTTTGGATTTAGACCCAGAACCTGTAGATGATCTAAAGGAGGAAGGATAAACTCCAGTAGTTGCAAATCAGTGATATAAATTAACAGTGCAAACTGGTATTTTCACAATGAAATCTCAAAAGCTCAAATCAACGTCAATTTCATAATACATTATATTTTGTTTGAGGGGGGACTATTTCATTGCTCTACTAAGTCACCTGGGAGGAGCCTTTGATGATTTTGCTCCATCAGCTGGTTGTTGAGCTCCAGCTTTCTTCCACCCAGCTACAGGTCTGAAACTAGTAGGTGCTAACTGGCTCTAGAAACATTCAGCTAATTAACACTTCATTGGAGGCTAAATGACCACACCTTACCTGCCCAATGTTACCCTTTTCCTTCCTACTGCTCATCAATTTGTTCAACTTTGACTGGTCAAACTTCTCCCTTTCCCTTCGATGCTCCCTCTCTTTGGTCATGTGATCATCCTTGGAGCCACGCCTATTATCCCCCCTTCCACCTGCACCTCCCTTGGAAATCACCTGGTGATGCTGCACCATTTCTTTCTCCTTGGCTTCCTCTATAGCAGCTTCAGCACGAATCTACCAACAAATGTATCAATTCAATCCTGCAGTGCATCACAGCAATCTTGGCATGGGCATCACATACGACAGTCTCTGGGAAAAGGTACAACTTGGTGTCAATTTTTTTTGTTCAATGGTAAATAATCAAAGGTATTGCTACAGGGACTGTGAGACTTGAAACTGTATTACCAAATGGGAACTCTACAAATTGTACACTGAAAGATGTTCTTCTAGTACCAAAGTTATTGTACAGTTTATTAAGTGTGTCGAACGCTTTCTACTATATCAGGAAAAACAACCAAATTATATATCAGGGATGTGAGATTTTAAATAGTGAAAATAAACTTATTGCATTTGCTACAAAAGTTGGAATTTTGTATCTTCTCAATTATTACCAACGAGCTCAAATAGTAAATTCAGCAAATAAGAAAAGCAAAGAAAGGTTATGGCACAGGCGATTTGGTCATCTTGGTGAACAAAACTTGCAAAATTGGCAGAGAAAATTTGGTAAAGTCATTCAGTTATGACACATGTAATTCAATTGGTTTTTGTGAATCATGTCTAGGTGGAAAACACCACCAAAATCCATTCTCTATAAGCAGTACTCATGCAACTGAACCTCTACAGTTAGTGCATTCCGATGTTTGTGGGAAAATGTCTGAAAAATCTTTAGGAGAAGCAGAATACTTAAGTGTGGGATAAATTTCAGGAGTGACCTGGTGGAGAAGCAGACCAGGCATAAGACTAAAGCTCTCAGAATTGACAATGGTGGAGAATACACCTCTAACAAGTTGAAAGATTATCTTAAGAAGGAATGAATTTGACATGAGAAAAAACTATTCCGAAACACCTGAACTAAATAAATGGTGTGGCAGAAAGGTTAAATAGAACTCTAATTGAATCTGCTAGATCCATGCTTCTAGATGCCAAACTTCCAAAGAGCTACTGGGCTGAGGCGATGTCAACTGCAACCTATCTAAAAACAGGTCATGCTCTTACTCATAACAGTAGATTTAGTTTAGAAACTGCTGAAGCTAAAGGTAGGTGAAAGGGAAGGTGTCTTAGTCAACTTCTGGTCTTTCACAATTATATAGCCTCCTTGGTAGTGAATATTACTTAGTGTAGTGACTATAAATAGAGCTCTGACTCGAGGTGACTTACTGATTTGATTTCCCAGAGGTTCAAGGTAGGAATCCTGGGATATACCTGACAATATATCTGACAATTATGATCCAGAGGCTCCAGCTAATGAGGTATTCACTTACAAGACACAGGTGATAATACTGAGTCTGACATAAATGGCTTCCATCTGTTCATTAACCTTATAGTCAATATTTCTATGCTCCATTTGGAAGAATAAAGAGATTTAAAAAAACTAACTTAAGTGGTAGAAGATGATAACCATATGCCCACTGAGCCCGCTTATTTCCTGAAATAAAAACAGTCACTTAGTATACTGTACATTGGGCAAAAGCTCATATCTCAATATTATGCAACATAAAATGGAGTATAAGTTTGAATCTGCCTGTGGCTGAACATGTGAATAGAGGGACAGGCCAAATAATTGATTCTAAAACTGTTGATTGATAAAAGCAAAAATATAATACAACATCTTGCCTGTGGTAGTTGAGGTTGTTTTTATAAAAACATTGGCATCACTGCTACGAACACAACTCCACTTTACTTCAGAAGAAAGTAGATGAACTTTTTTTTTTAAATTAGCATTAAACAGGAGTAGGACGCCAGATCGAATTGGTGCAGCCATTTTAACCACACCCACTCATTTATTCAAGTAATGAGTTTGATTAATAGAAAAGACAATATAGAAGTTTTTTATCAAATGAACCAAAGATTTTTAGCCTATGGTCTGAGTATCCAATAAATTCAAATGCCACTGTAATCACACAAAACAATTCAGTACAAGCCATATTATAATATTACAACAAAACATTATTTTTCTAAACAATCAGTAGGCTCATGTAAAATAAATAATTTTAATTATAATTATATTAATAGAAAAATTATTGTTTTTTACAGCCAATAATATTGCTAATTAAAACTTAACTTAATTATATTATGTAGAGTGTATATACTGTATAGCTAATAGCTCTTGGATATATAAAGCAAACAATACAATGACAAAAAAAATTTTTTTAACTGAATTCACAAAAATTAGAACTTACAAATGCCTGGCTTTTGTGGGAGTCATCATAGCTTTACTTTCTTCAAACATTTTCAAGTATGTGTGGCAAATAACTAAGTGGGTAGACTCCTAGTAGTGCAAAAATGGCCATTTTGCAAACCAACAATGAAAGACCTTTGAACTACGGTTTTTTTTCTCTAAAAGATCGTCTTGGAATAGTAAACAAAGGACCAGGCTGGTTTGGAGTTTCCTAAAAATTATCCAAAAGGCTTGATATAGCTATTTAATCCCAGCACAAGTCATTTCGACTGTCCAAGTTCGACTACAACCCGAGATCTGGTAAAGAGTAGAAAAATTAATAGACATGCCTGTTTTTGTTAAAATATTGGTGCGTCCATGGACACACCCATTTCAACACAAAACTGAAGTCTTCCAGTTTTATCCCATAGATAAAGATCTCTCGGGATCACAACATCTTGGACTATCCTACGTTTGCAATGCTAATCCTTAAAAGTGCTTTTTTTCTCTAGTGTGGTGAAACGACACAACATAATGAGAGACAGTTTATTAGTACATTGTGCACTCTCACAATATATGCCTAGTTATTTATAGGATGCTATTCCAGGCCAAACATTTTATCACCCTCTTTCATTGCTACAGAATTACTTGTTATGTTCTTGCCCTAAAACACCCAACCCTTCTACTCACTCACCCATTTAACTGTCTGTGCCATACACTATTCAGTTCATGCTCCAACATTGCTTAACTTAGAATCCCATATCTAGCTAATTGTAGACATAGCAGAAAAAGAATTTAACTCTATACATTTATTATATATAACCTGATCAATAGTCTTCAACTGTTGGTCTTGCTGGCCTCGAGGTATCCAGCAGTTCCCTCTCAACTCTATCACATCTTGTAACATAAAGCGGACTCTGGCGGGAATGTTGCCTTTCTTGATGATGTCATTGATGCGCTTAAAATAGATATCAATACGCACCTACAGGAAAAAAAAAACATTTTTAACAACAAAGTGACGTAATCATACTGCCAGAAATAATGGACTCCTTTTAGACCCACAATCCTTTCTGACTCCATCAAATCTACCTTTGCAAATTCTCTGTCCAGGTCTTTGCCAGTGGTAGTGATAAGTCTGGCAAAACACTCCAAACTCGCCTCATCCGATGAGAACTTGAGTAAACGAGTAATACACCCATGCATGATGGTCTCTGACAACATCTGCAACTTGAACAACTCCCCAATGAACTTGATGTTGCCCAGGGATCTCTTTCTAGTCTTTGTCAAGGTCGATTCCATCTCCTTTTTCAGAGCAGCACGCTTCTCGTCCTGTATATATATATACCATCACACACCACACACACACACACACACACATATACACACACAATTAGTCCTGGTAGAGCTATTTTAATGAACCAGCAAGAGCACAGTCAAGACACAAGACTTGTCTCTTTGCACCTGAATATAGCCATCAAAACTGCTGCAATCAACACCGTATATTGCAGAATGATGTGAAGCTAAGAATAGCTGTACCTACATTATCCTAAAAGTCTCCCAGCTCGTAATTTCTCACCGTCTCTGCACTCTCTATTTCCTTCTGCATGATCTTCAAACTCTCGTCACCTTTCCTGTCCTTCTCAAATTTCCTCTGGCATTTGGTAAGAAGCATTCTCCTGAAGTTGGTCTGCTTGGTCTTGCCATCTTCAGATGTATATTCGACCTTAATGGGACTCATCACCTTACACAGGTTGGCATAGGCTATAGTATATACAGGCTCCCCAATGGCCTGGAACATGAAATACATGATATTAGAATTAAAGCACAACCAAGACTAAATTAAAAATATTACAAAGGCAAAAATCTTGTCAACACAGCCACTGAGTCTTTCTTCAGAATTGATCTCTAGCTTGAGGGCTTGCTCAGACAAAGCCTGGAACTTCTGTGGAGTGAGTTTGTTCAGGATCCCCTGGAACTTGTGAAACAACTCCTGAGTTTGTGTTTCAATTGTGTCCACACCTTCTTTATTTTTCTTCTGAGCTATCCATGGCTTCCTAGCAGTAGCAAGCTGACTCTGAATATATTGAATAAGTAACATCACATTTATAATGAGCTGGAAGACCACACCTTACCTGTAGAGTGCTATGTTGGTGTTTACCACTGTTGCGGTGAAATTGATCAAATTTTTCCCTCTCCCAATATGGCTGCTCATCCCTTACGTGACCACCCTTGCAAGCATTAAACTTCACCTTGCTTCTCGTCCTGGTCCCCTTGGTGAATTCATAATTACAAAACAGTTTCTTCTTATTGGCTGCCTCCATTGCTGCCTCCTCGTGAATCTATGTCAAATCAAAGACTCCATTGGTTTCCCCTCATATGTAAGTAAATTTAATATTATAGTATTTACAGAAGTTTCAATTACATAGGTCCCAACTCCTGAAAGCAGCCCATAGGGAATCTCAGGACAAAATCCTGAGAACGAAAAGGATAAAAACAACTGTACTAAAAAAAATTGCCTATATAACACAACAGCAATTGTAGCCAGCTATCCAATTGTTTAGTAAAAAAAATGAAACAAAAAGAATATACTAGTGATGTGCTTCAGCACAGATGGCAAGTGAGCTGGTCTGACTGAAATTCTTAATTGAATGCTAGCTGTTAATAACCTTTTTTTAATATTTTTGTTTAGTTTTATTGCTATTCTTTAAGGACACACAACACTTTCATACATACTTGTTCACTGGATATGCTAGCACAAGACCTACGTTATATTCTCTTCGTGACCTGAATATTGGATAAAAAAAATTCAAGGGGTAAGCAAACAAATTTCCAAGGATGATACGGGTAAAGATCGATAAACTAACAATCGATAAACTAACTGTTTTCGTTTTAAGTTAGTCGCCTTTCCAAAGTACTTTCGGTTCAAAATGCTCCATTGTACCAAAGCTCTAGTATATATAGCATTACGTTGTATTCTCTTAGTGACTTCACTATTGGACTTATTTTCAAGTAAGAACAAATCTGTTGCGTAAGGCGTATAGCTATGACATACAGCGCGTTGACAAGTAAGCTTGCCACCACCGCTAAACAAATAAATGAACTCGCTAACTTTGGAAGACCTAACTGTGAACATCTCTCCCATTCTGTCTCCGTAGCTCTTTGCCGTTTTTTTTTTCTTTCTCCTAACATTATTTTAAAGTTTTTTCTTCAAACTTTTCTGCACCCGCGCTAATGTTTACGTTTTTAAGTAGCCTCTGGGAGTGGACACGCATTGACCTCTTTGAACTTTGCCATAAATATATATATATATATACCAAAATCTCGAATTGAGACCCGTTAGTGAGAGTCTCGCTTCGCTTGCCCAATTAGATGTTTTCTCTTTCTTTCACAGGCTTTTTAAACAATACAGAATTAAAAATATTTGGTCTCCACCAGGAATCGAATCCAGGACCGCTTGCTTAATGCACAAGCACTCTGCGACTGAGCTATGACAACCAGCTGGCAATATAGTCTGGCGTAGCCAGACGTTTTACCGAACCGCTACGCTTGGGGACATGGCTATACCAAATTTGTTCTGCCGCACATATATTGCGGCGGTCAATTACCGTTAGCAAATTACCAGGAATAGCCCTCCTCAACCACAAATAGAAATTCCTGTACATGTCAGCCACCCTTTCAACACTAGGTTTAGCAATCATGGCTAATTTGCAGTAGAAATTCAGGTATAAAGGAGGTGGGGCACTCACCACTTCCACATTCTTCCAGAACAAATTTGGTATGGTCATATCCCCAGACCCTCCTTGCGCTTTGCGTGCTACGTGGGTCTGGCAGACTACCAGCAATATAGCTACGTATTACAGCTAATAATGATAATAATAATAATAATAATAATAACAACAATAATAATAATAATAGCAATAATAATAATAATAATAATAACTTAGTATACAGCTAGAGTGAAATGGTACTTTCTCTTGGCCAGTGTAGCCTCTGGTATATTTTTAAAAAAGGGAAAAAAGAAGGAAATAATGAGATAAGTATGAGTAATTATGGTAGTAAATCAATTACCTGGGTGACAGTCTTCACTGCTGTAGTACGCTGGAGTGGTCGAGGAACCCATTGCCTCTCTCTCAACTCCACCACATCCATCAATAGAAACCTCACTCTTGAGCATACCTTACCTTCTACTAGGATGCCCTCCAGAACTTCAATATAAGCATCCATGTGATCCTGTGGTTGAAAATAAAATTATATTTCTGATTGAATGAGTAGATTATGTATTCACAAATATATATATTTATTGCTTCATTTTTAAAACAGTCAATATTTATCACCACAGTTTAGAATAGATTATTGAATATCTATAGCTATAGTTTAGCCCAATTTCACTCATAAACAAATTGAATATTCTAATAAGTGGGAAACATTCTAAACTTAATACAGTGATTAGGAAACGGATTAAAGCATAGAGGTAGCATTATAATCCAATGTTATTTCCTTATGTGAAATCTGTGGCCTCGTTTACCACATTCTGAACATATTCCAGAAGTCAGGGTATAAAAAGAAGAATCTCCAGCATGTCCTTTAACCTTTAATTCCATCTATTCAAACTAAAAATAATAGCCATGCAAAGAGAGCCCTCCAGAGTAGCTCACTATTCTTTCAATTTGATCCACACTACATTTAAAGCGAGTGCCCCTATATATACATATATAATATAATCATTATTGCAAGTGTGATAATAGAATAATCAAAATCAAGTGTAGCTCCTATCAATGCCGTGTGAGGTATGCCAAAATACTTCCATAGAAGATGACCCCTCCTGTGCAGTTAAACTTAAATGTGTCCATGGCAAACACTACTCTTCTTCTTTCTTATTTTTATAGCCCACCATTTTTCATTACTTATTTGTATTCTTACTAAGCTATATGACATTGTTTGCCAGTTTTTTGCTAAGTTGCTGTAATGCGTTCTAAAATGGTCTCTGGGAAGTTGGTGACAAAAAATGGCAGCCGCCATTTTCCACTTGTCGTGAAATATGTCCCCAGTTATGCCCTCTTATATGTAACCTCTTTGCTTAACTTCACAAATAAAAGTACATGTACTCATAATAATATAATCCACTGGCTAATTAAATGACCAACTATATAAAGAGAGCCAATATATTGCAGACATTCATCCTTACTTGAGCCGATTCTTTGTTGAGGCTTTTTCCAACAACAGTTAGCAATTTACAAAATTCTTCTACCTTCTCCTCATCTGATATGAATTTGAGAAAGTAAGAGAAATATGAATGTATATTACTCTCTGACAACATCTGCAGATGGAAGAGTTCTCCAATTAATTGGATGTTACTCAAATAGCATTTTCTTCTGTCCAATACTGAAACATTTGTATTCTTCAATGTCGCCTCCCCCTGAATTACAAAGTATATAACATTTAAGTGTGAATATCAGCATTCAATTGTTATAGCTAGCTACTTTCAAAAGCATTAATTATATTCTTACCACTTCATCTGTGTTCTCTACTTCTTTCATAATCTCCTCACCCTCTTGTCTAACCAACTCTTTATGGCACTTGTTAAGTAGTATATTTTTGAAGATATGGTGGTTCACTCTTATGGGACTCATTACTTTACTCAACTTTGCATAAATAGTTACATATTGTGGTTCTGTCACAGCCTGGATAAGATGAGCAAATAGATTAGTTATCAAAACATATCCTGGTCAACCTTGATGCCAGCATTCACCTTCTTGTGCAGCATATTCACAATCACAAAGAGAACTTCTTCGGTATTTATATCTAACATAAGGACTTGCTCAGCTAGAGTTTGGAACTTCTGTGGAGTGAGTTTGTTCAGTATCCCTCGGAATTTGCGATATATTTCCACACACTCTGACTCTTCACCAGATGCTGTTATCCTGAAAAGTGGTCGCCATGGAAGTGTCACAGCAACATTCTTCTTTGGCTGAAAATTATTCATAAATTAATGTTGAAAGCACATGAATAACCAAGTGATTATTTTTACAGCTAAATATTTACATTATGTCATGAAGAAGACTTATTTTTACTATGTCTTTTCAGTTTTTCTTTGTTCAACTGATGAAGATCGTACAGGATCAAAATGTCTTCATTTATTTTTCAATTAGCTTCTATGTAACTGTTCATTAAAAATCAAAATATTTATATTGTAAAATGTACAGTATCTTGTAGTGTTTGTTTATTTATAATAGCAAATTTTCTTGTTCTAACAGCCAATATTGTAATTAAAACTTAACCTGACATTTCGACTTCTTGCTTCGACTACCACCACTTACTCGAACAGAAATGGCACTCCGGCAAGTTTTTTAGTTTTAACTCCACCAGCAAAAATATCAAAAGCGATAAACAATGAGGAATTGACGAGGAAAGGCAGTGTAGTAAAAAGGAGAAAGTATACATAAGAGAAGGCAAAAAGGAATGATTAATAATAGTAAAAAGCAGGTGGAATTGAATCATCGAGTAAAGGCGGTGTAAGTTTCAAGAAGAAAAGTGAAAGTAGAAAAAGACGGTAAAAGTTTCGCAACTTAGTCCACAATCATGAAAAAGGACAGAAAGGTTCAGAAACAGGAGAGGTAGACAAAGGAGGAGAAAGGACTCCATGACTCAATATGAAAAAAAGAAAGGCGGGGGATACAGAAATGAGATAGTTCAGGAAAAAATAGAACAGGAGAGGGAAACTGATGTAACCTTAATCAACAGTAGAGAATGATAACCTTGAATAAAAAATAACTTAATGCTGCTGCATTCTTACTTTGCAATACGTCAAGCGCCACTGTGTGGCGGGTACTTGCTAGTGCATATAATTATACTAACTTCACTTTGAGAACATAATATTGACAGGTATCACTGCATGCAAAGAAGTGAAACATAGCCATCCTTATATCATACAGAAAAACTTGTAGTTGACATTTCCTGAAATGCTATGCCAAAATGATTATTTTTCACTCACACTATCCTGAACATACTATTTATCTATCCAAGTATCTATATGACCTCGCTAGCTAGTAACTACTGCTAATTTTGTATAATTCCTTAATCTTTGTGTGTGTGTGTGTGTGTGTGTTAATAGCTACACAATGTTCTTAATTGCTAATAACAATTATAATTAGGACTGACATTAAATTTAGGTACTTTACCATATACTCTTCTTTTCTGTTTGATTCACTATCCGCTGATTCTGATGCAGGTAGTGAGATTAAAATGGTGTCCTCTGATATTGGTACTGGTTTATCCCCATCAGATGGTACCAGGGTGGAACGAACAGATATCACATCTGAAGACTCGTCAACACATTCTAAACCAACAAGAATGGTACTCGGTATCATGTGAAGACTATCCATGAACTGAGTATCAGTTTCAAATTCTGATCCTGAAGCTCCAGACCTGAAGGGGGAAAAAAAAGTTTCATTTTCTTAATTATTTAGTGCACTTACTTAGTTTTCAGGAGTAGCTATTACATTACCATACCCAGAAGTATCCTTGGCCAGTCTTCCTCCATCTTCAGTCTTCTCCCACCTGACTGCAGGTCTTAGTCTAGTAGGTGTCAACTGGCTCTAAGAATTATTGTATAATGACACATACTTGCAAGCTGTTTGACAACACCTTACGTGGCCAATGCAACCTTTTTCTTTTCTGCTGCTCATAAGTTCATTCAGCTTTGACTGATCAAACTTCTCTCTTTCTCTCTGATGCTGTCTGTCTGTGGCGATGCACTCATCCTTGAACAAAATATTAAAGTTAAGCTCAATATAATCCAAATTGAAATACAGCTAGTTTGCCTGCTTTCCCTCTTGTTGATTTCCCTAACCTGGTAAGTGGTCTTCAACTGCTGGTCACACTGCTCACCTCGAGGCACCCATCTATTCTCCCTTAACTCCATCACATCTTGCAATATTTTGCAAATTCGGATAGAAACCTTTTTATTCTTGATGATGTCACTGATACGCTTAAAGTAATAATTCATACGTATCTACAAAAAAAAATTGTTATATTTTCGCACCATAAAAAATTGAAGTAGTCAATTGACAGTCAAACAACATCCTACAGAAACTTTAATGAGCTATTATTGGTTGTAAATTCTGTTCCACTTTTATGTAAATCAACATAAATATATGAATGAATGAATGAATGAATAATGAATGAATGAATAATGAATGAATGATGAATGCATGAATGAATGAATGAATGAATGAATGTTACGGCATGCTGTACCATTCCTAGCCATTAGAGTTACATGTTCTGTTGTTGTTGATTACTGTTTAGTGCACACCTTGCATGCACACACACAACAAGCTGAGTAAAATTGACTACACGACCAAACAGTATCTCTTGGGACTAAAACAAAGACAAAGAAAGCTTTAGGAGAGCTGAAACTACAACATATGTATTGACTTAGTGATGTGCTAGCACAAATGGCGAGTCAGCTGGTCTGACTGAAATTTAACCTCTAGCCTCTTAATAATATTTAATGTTATTGTTCAGTTTAGCAACACATATTTTTTTATTCGCATACACACTTGTTCACTGGATATACCAGCACAAGACTTACATTCTCTTTGTGACTTGATTATTGGACAATGGATTTTCAAGGGGTAAGCAATCAACTTTCCTAGGATGATACGGGTAAGAATCGCGATTCTTGTGCATGCGAGGCATATAGCTATGACAAACAGCGCATGAATGAAGATATGTCACCTGCCATTAAAAGAATAGAAGATGAACTCGGACCTAACTGTGAACATCTCTCCTCTTCTGTCTCTGTAGCTCTTTGCCGTTTTTTGTTGTTTTTTTTTGGTATTATTTTGAAGTCCTTTCTCCCGAATTTCTTGCACCCGCGCTAATGTTAACATTTAAAGTAGCCTCGCGGGGTGGACACACATTGATCTCTTTGAACTTTGCCATAATATATATATATATATCAATTTAGAGAGGGTCTTATTTCGCTAGCCCAAATAAAAGAATAAATAACAAATTAAGGAACGTAATAATTGTGATTTACCTTAGCAACTTCATTGTCAACTTCATTGTCCAAATCCTTGCCAGTAACTGTGATGAGTACAGCAAGACACTCCAAACTCTCCTCATCCGATGAGGACTTTAGCAATCGAGTAATACACTCGTGCATGATGGTCTCTGACAACATCTGTGACTTGTACAACTCCCCAATGAACCTGATGTTGCCTAGAGACTTTCTCCTGTTGGTTGCTATAACTAAATCCATTGCTTCCTTTGAAGAACACTTTTCCTCCTATTGTCATCCACAACACATACATAGACACTGTATTGCAATAATTCTTTTATCTTTTGTTTCTAGCTAGTTTTTTTTTTTTTTTATTGTACAAAATAAGAACATACGCAACTTGGCTCTTTATATCAAATGAGAAGTGACTGAACTCAATCCAAACATATAACTGTTAGCAACATACTGTGAAGTTGCAAAAGAAATATCTTATTGTCAGTATTATCTCAAATATATTAGAATGTAAAAATATATAAGATATTAAATATACGCACAGTTTGAGGTAAATACAATGAATAAAGTAGCTTAAAAGCAAAACTGAACCAACTTTCAAACAACAAATGCTTGGAAACTTTTCAATAAATTGGAATGGTCACAACAAACTCCACTCTTCACAATGGATATATAATTGGCAAGCAAGCAATGTAAGCCAGACCCTCTCAAGTGTAACTCAATCATATGCTTACATTATTAATGTACAGGACCTCTCTTCCCGCACGAGTACCTTATCATGTCAGTTTATAGTGTCTTCAAAAAAGAATCTAATTTACTCTCACCCGTCATTGGGTTTCTTGGCTCAAGGAATCCTGCAGACTATGTGTCAAAAATAGGCACATACGGAGAACTTACCACTGTTTAATTACAAGTCAACAATAATAAGTTTTTCATGTCATGAGCTTACACGCATGCACATGCAAATAATGCTGGAGCTTTGCAGGTGCAATAAATCCTACTGACTAAAGATGTGCTGAATTTTTTTAATAATTACAAGTCAACAATAAAAAGTTGTTTCTTCACAGCAATTCTATGTTCCTCAGACTCCATTTCAAAAGGTGTAATCATATTTTCCAGCCTGGTAGCTCTCAATCGTTGCATGCCCTCATTACCTTTATCAAACCAAGCCCTTCGTTCATATTCATTCGTTTTTTCTTTTCTCCTAGTTTCTGAGATATATCCATGAACAATGCCATCAGCTTGCTCTTCATTAGCACCATTAGCACCAGAAATTAACATTAACTTTTTCATTTCTAATTTGCTTCATTCACTAGCCTTGGAAGTATTCCAACCTATAAATACTTTGGTCCTTATTTTTATGAGCAAAAAGTTAAACAAAGCACCACAAAGCTTCAGTAAACCTACAGTGTTCTGCATTTCATAATTTACTTTTAATACTCTACCCATCCACCTAATCCCAACTAACTGTATCTGCACTTTCTATTTCCTTCCACATGGTCTCCAAACTCTCGTCATCCTTCTTGTCCTTCTCAAATTCTCTCTGGCATTTGATAACGAGCATTCTCCTGAAGTTGGTCTGCTTGGTCTTGCCATCTTCTGAGACTTAATGAGACTCATTACCTTACACAGGTTGGCACAGGCTAAGCTGAAACTGGGCTCTTCTATAGCCTAAATGGTATAGTATTAAATGAAATGAGGTTAAATTGCCAGGGAAAAAAAGAGTACCTTTGTAAATACAATGTCAATGCAGCCACTGAGCTTTTCCTCAGTATTGATCTCTAATTTGAGAGCCTGCTCAGCTAATGCCTGAAACCTTTGTGGAGTGAGTTCATTCACAATAGTGTGAAACTTGCCAAACAGTTCTTGTGACTTTCCATCAAGTCCAGGTAGTATAAAACAAAGATAATACAGTACAATATAATAAATACACTCCACACACAGTAATAATTACTACCCTCCTCCCCATTAGATAACTACTGTTTCTTTGTTCATTGGATGTATTCTCTCTCTTTCTCAGGCATATTTTAAACAATAAAGAATTGCAAAATGTTTGGTCGCTACCAAGAATTTAACCCAGGACCATTAGCTAAATGCACAAGTGCTCAGCCGCTGAGCTACGAAACCAGCTAGCAAAGAAAAAATAAATTTTTTAAAAAAAGGAAATTTTCATTGGTTTGTTGACAGTGAGACTATACCCCTTAACAGTATAAATGCAGAATTGAAGTTTTTGTTTGCCAGCTGGTTATCATAGCTCAGTGGCAGAGCGCTTGTGCATTAAGCAAGCGGTTATAGGTTCGATTCTTGGTGACAGCCAAATCCTTTTTAATTCTGTATTGTTTAAAAAAAAGCCTGTGTGTCCAGGCCTACCCGCACCCTCTGTGTGTAAGATAATCTGTCATCCAATGATACATGAACTTGAACTTGTTAATTAGTTTGTTTACATAGCCATTGATTGTTTGGCCGTACCCAGTCTCCTTACTGTCTGAGTCTGTATGTAGGCACCACCCACTAAACCCAATGATATATATAAATCACTCTATTCTCTGTTTTTGTATTCATTCCCTTTTTGTTGAAAAATCTGAAACCTAGCTGCTGCAAGCTCAGTATCTATACTTAATCTATCTCTTTAGCTTTGCCTTCACAGTAGGCATAGTTTATCTATTTTATCTATCAGCTGTCACTCTAGCTTGTACTTAGCCTAGCTAGCTGTGGTTGATAGTCGTACTGCTCAATCTAAATAAATAGATAAAGCTGGTCCTTCGCATTGCTCATCACCAGCTGCAAGGTGCCTTACAACCACCCAGCATACTGCAAAAGAGAGAGAATACATCTGATTAGTAAAAGAAGGCTGAAAAAAAATTTTTTTCTTCCAAATTTCGTTTTCCAATTGCTAATACCCTAAAAGAGAGATAAGTTACTCTTCACTTACAATTTTTTTTAAACTTTTATTTTTAATAGTTCTGAGCATTTATACTAATTACTATCACACATTAATAAAATTACCTTATACTTTGAGTAATGAGCTAAGAAAAAGAGAGTACAGAATGAAGTTCAGCCCTTTAATTAGCCAAATGTCCGTAGTTTCTCACCTCAAGTTTTCTTGAAGCAAGTATGCTGTTAAGCAGCGTATGAGTAGCACATGTGTTAGAGTGATGAAATTAATGACCATTTGGTACAGAATTGTAGCCCCTGCTAGCCTTGGGTATGCTCAACTTATGTTTACAATCCATAATTAATTATTAGGAGAGCCACTAAAAGACGACACTACTTTGACTTCAGCATTTTTAAAAGGTGAGTACTTCAGTACCTTTGACTTCATTAATTGTGCCACAAATACATCCTTATATACAATAATATATATAATAATATTATATATATTATATGTATGTATATATATTGACAATTGACTCAAATTTAAACACCACTCAATTGGCATATGTTCACTTACAACTAGTGGTGTGCTTGAGCACAAATGGCGAGCGAGCCTTAAACTACACTATTGTTACAACTAACACTCAAGCAACTAAAATAAAGTGAGTTTTTAAATTATGTATATGCGGTAAAGGGGATTCAATGCCATAGTAACCGCTTCCCGTAACTTGTTTGAATTGAAAAAGAAGCAACAAAATCAAGTCATGTTATTTAAAATTTTCTTTGTGATATTCTTAATAGTAGTTGTAACGCACAATACTTTCACACAACTGAACATACCTACGCAAGACTTACCTTCGTGGTTCGTCTAGTGGACAATGAATTTTCAAGTAAATACTGTTACGTAGGGCTTATAACTGTGACAAATTGCGTATTAACTTACCACCGCCACTAACTCGAATAGAAATGGAGCTCCCATAAGTTTTTGAGTTTTAATTGCACCCGCAAAACAATTCGAAGCAGTAAACAATCGGGTAATGGTCGCTAAACTGGAGGATTCTGTTTAGTGAAATTTGGCACGGGGTTGAACACGGAGCGAACACAAAGATACGCGAGGGTGGGGCATTAGCTACGTATGCTCTCAGTGGCCCACCTTAGTGCAGAGAGGAAATGACTTTACGTACCTGAAGCACATTTTCTTTGGTATGGAGGAGTGGATTATCAAATGGAGTAAGTACATAGCATGGGTATCCCAGACATGTGATGTTGTGCCTTCAAAGGTGACACCAGCTGCTTGTATAATTTCGGTGGGCATCAAAAGGAGCATGTCCAGTTAGTAAAGGGACAGACCCAATGATTGTTTCTTGGAAATGTTGTTGTGAAAGCACTGAAATTGGATGCTGTGTGGTTATAGGAGAGTTCAAAGGTGCTCATCAATAGGATATGTTACAGTTCAGTGGCCTAAGTGCAAGGTTGGCTTTCACATTTCATTCGCATTCTTAAGAATTGCTGGAGCAATTTCATGTGTATATGAGATAACCTAGTTATGACTTTCGCTTTGTACATGAATGGGTTCATTTGATGCACTATCTCCACTCGGTGTAAAATTTGGGGTTTAGACCTGGAAAAGGGTCAACTTGTGTGTATGTATTGCTACTTCCTAAATGCTCCATGTGGAAGTTATTGTAAAGTTATAAAAAAATGTGGTTCCACAATTTTGGAACTGGTTCCAGTCACTGTGTGGGTCATACCAATGCACTGCAGGATTGAACTGACTCTCTTTCTTCTTGAGCCATCTCAACTCTTGTATCCTCCTCCTTTTCTCTCGTCAGCTTTTTCTTTTGTTAATCTCTCCAGTTCTCAGTCTCGCTGTCCTTCTATCTATGATTGTGGACTCAGGCATCGTGAACCTATTCCCTTTTGACTTTTTTTTTGCCATCATTGTACTGTTTTTTAGCTACCAAATAGTCATTATTTCCTTAATAGCCTTTCACTGAATATGATGACACTTTACCCATGCAACATGTGACGATGCTTTACCAACCCAGCACAGCTAATGAATTATACATGAATACATACATAATATCATCATCATCGTTACAGACACACGAGGATATTATAATATATGTGTACCTTTGTGTGTGTGTGTGTGTGTGCGCGCATGATTTTTAAAACAAACTCACTTATGGCCATAGGCCACGAAGTCCATGAATTTATTATTACATGGTTTCTCTGCTCATTATTGTCAGTTTATTTATTAATCCTAACACACTGAGTGTTTAGCTTTATTCCCAGCAAATGTTAGACTAAACATAAGTTTTCCCTATTGACCACAAGATCTAGCTAGGCGATAGGCAGCTCACAGTCACTTAGATATAAAGTATTATGGTTCGGTTGGTGAGTTAGTATGTAAATGATGAGGGGATACATTATGTTTTTATTTTAATGGTGTATTTAGAAAGCTAGAGCAAATCCTGGGCCTCTGAAGATGATACCTCAGTCAATGGATGAGGTAAGAATGATGCCTCAAAATGTCTAACCCAATATAATATTTTTTGTCCCTGCATTGCATGTGGTATCTCCCTACAGCAATATCATAATCAGGTGAGCAAATAAATCTTCTACACACTGCTTTTTGTGGCGGTAAAGTAGACTACTTTTGCTGAGAAGAAGTTTTATTTAGTACTAAATTAGTTGCATACAACACAGATATTATGCTACATAATACGCTGATATGTTAGCTACAGTAACCCTCAGCATTACATGCACTTGAGAGTTACTGTCTGTCTGTGATTGTCTATCTGTGACTGTCCATTTGTCTCTCTGTCTGTCTGTCTGTCTGTATGTCTGTCTGTGTCTGTCTTTCTGTCTGTGTCTGTCTTTCTGTCTGTGTCTTTCTATCTGTCTGTGTCTGTCTGTGTCTGTCTGTCTGTCTGTCTGTCTGTCTGTGTCTGTCTGTGTCTGTCTGTCTGTCTGTCTGTCTGTGACTGTCTGTCTGTCTGCCTGTCTGTCTGTCTGTCTGTGACTGTCCATCTGCCTGTCTGTCTGTCTGTGACTGTTCATCTATCTGTCTGTCTGTCTGTTTGTCTGTAAACAGCACAACTTTAAGACTGCATCATTTTAAACTTTGAAAGCACATTAAACTCAAACATTTAATGGTCTATAAAGTACTAAGTTATTTTATTGGCGGTGACCAAGTGAGGCGGAGTGAGACACTATCGGGGTGTTCTAGTTTGCGCTAATTGTCTATATGATACATATGTTTGCCATAGTAGTAGCATAAGTGAATGAGGGATTAAATTTATTAGGAGTAAAGCACGATATACATAATTAATACTGCTTAGTGCACAATTAGCAATAGCTAGCCTAGAATATGTATATGTACACACGTATTTTGTGGTCATTTTGTCTGTCTGTCAGTGAACAACATCAAACTGTAATTTCCTTATATTAGCCAGAGTCCAACTTATAAAAGCCAAGTCAAATGTTAGCCACACAAAATTAACTTTCTACTGTGAAATATTGCGTACAATTGTCTGGATATTACTTGATTGGCGAGCGAGCGGAGCGAGCGAGACACTTACAGGGGTAACACAATTGAAAATCGGGGATGTTTGTTTATTTATGTTTGGACGTATGTATGTCATTTTGTACTTTGACCCTCTACTTATACACTAAAACTACATCACCCATTAGCTTTCATTATTTGGACCTGCCAACCTGATCAATAGTCTTCAACTGTTGGTCTTGCCTCACTCGAGGTACCCAGCAATTCTTTCTCAACTCTATCACATCTTGTAGCATAAAGCGGACTCTGGCAGGAATCTTGCCTTTCTTGATGATGTCATTGATGCGTTTAAAATAGGTATCCATACGCACCTACAGAAAAAAAACATTTAAACAACAACAAAGTGACGTAATCATACTGCCAGAAATAATGGACTCCTTTTAGACCCACAATCCTTACTGACTACATCAAATCTACCTTTGCTGCTTCTTTGTCCAGGTCTTTGCCAGTGCTAGTGATAAGTCTGGAACAACACTCCAAACTCTCCTCATCCGATGAGGACTTGAGTAAACGAGTAATACACTCATGCATGATGGTCTCTGACAACATCTGCAACTTGAACAACTCTCCAATGAACCTGATGTTGCCCAGGGATCTCCTCCTAGTCTTTGTCAATGTCGATTCCATCCCCACCTTCAGAGCAGCACGCTTCTCATCCTGTATATTCACCAACACATACACTTAGAGAGTTACTTTAATACACCACCAAAAGCACAACTGTCAGGTCCCTCCCCTGAAGGATTCTGACAGGTTCATTCAAAATACATTTTCACCTGACACTCACCCCACTTAGTGTACTTTCACACATCATTCATCTCTGTCTCTCACCCCCCTTGATTGTTTACCACCATTGATTCACACTTATAGTTGCAGGCTGGCTATAAAATGCCAGTCTCAGCTCACAGCAGTCAGTTGAGTTTTGATCTTAGCAGTGAACATTTGAAATTCAAGACCAGTTCAATTGGAATTAGACTGTTAGGGACATAGTTCAGACCAGCAAGACTTAGTCTAATTTGAAGTTCCTAACATATGGTGGCAGCGACAACGACCCTTTTGCCTTTGATCTGATTGGTACATCTTAATAAAGTCTTCTAGAAAGTTCGTCCCAGACTACCCTAAATCTCTCTTCTTTTGGTGAAGCAATATATTTGACACATCAGCATGAGTCAGGAGGATGATTACATTTATCAGTCCAATGCCTTATTCTATCAACGTGAAGAAATACATCCTTACCACCAACATGAAGCAAATCTCCACTCACAGGCTGAACCAATTCATACAGACATGGAACCAGGCCGTTTTCATCCTCCTATTTGTGAAAGACCTGCTCCTCGCTCTACCACTCCTGCTGCCCCTGTCCCTACTCCACCTACTGTTCCTCTAGTTCCTACTGCCTCTGCCCCTATTGCTCCAACTTCTGACATGACGCAGCTACTATCTTTGATGCAGCAACAGCTAGCTCTGATGCAAACACAATCGAGTGTACCAACTGCCAAAAGACCGCCTAAACTCCCATTCATCGAAGGTGGAAAGTCCCTTGATAAACAGCTCATTCGATTTGAACAGCACATGCAGACATACAAAATACCAGAAGCAAGTTGGCCAGCAGAGCTCCGTGCCATTCTTCAAGATAAAGCCCTGGACGTCTTCCTTCAACTACCTCTGGCTTATGCAAACACCTACCAGAAGGAAATGAATCCTAAGTCACACAACACTGCTGTTCAAGCCCATGCTCACATTTTAGAAGCCTTTAAAGCATTGGCCACAGGTAAAAATCTAAATCAGATTATGGATTCTTTAGCTCTGGAAATGGTTCACAAGATGGCAGCCCCACATATCTCTTCATTGGCTCGTCAACTTAGACTTCCGAATTCAGACCAAGCTTTGGCCAGTATGGATGATTATGTTAGTGACCGTCAACTAGACCCCTCTAGACTTTGGAAACAATCTAGCTATCTTCAACGTCCTCCACAATCATTGCAAAAACCTCAACTAAGGTTTTCTGATCTTGCAAGCCAATCTCCCACTTCAAGCTCTACCCTTCCGTCATCTGATAAATCACCCTCAAACTCCATCACTGCTAACAAGCCACAGCATAAACTAGCCAAATACTTTGATCCTTCGAAAGGACCCCTGTGCTTCAACTGCCAACAGTGGGGCCACCAGGCTAAAGATTGCCCTAACAGGACAACGGTGAGCGCAGTCATAGCAGACGATAGGGATGGTCGAATATTTTGCATAGGTACACTAAACCAGCAATTGATCAGAATTCTAGTGGATGAAGGAGCACAGGTCTCTATGGTTAATGCTTCTCTCGTGTCTCCTCCGGCTCCGGATTCACCCCTTATTACTGTCACATGCCCCTGGGGTAATCAACAGTCTCTCCCTAGTGCTGACATCAATGTGACAGTTATGGGCCAAGACCTCCTCATTCCAGCTCTTGTTTGTCCTACTCTCAATTGTGATCTCATCCTTGGGTTAAACTGCAAACAGTTTTATGACATTCGACAATCGGCCATTGCTAACCCATTTCAGATGGGAGCTATCACTCGCCAGCAGGCTCGACTAAACCTCCAAGACCGTTGCCAGCAGATTGCTGATCAACAGACCGATGGACTGTCTGCTACTCCACTTTGTGATATACTTGGACCTGACTATGATTTTCCTCAGTCTAACTTGTCTATCGACCAATCCATCTCAGATTTACCACCTCCTACAGAGTCAACATCTGATGCTGTTAGTATTGCCAAAGATCAGAAGGATGACCCAACTCTACGTGGCCTCTTCAGTCAAGCTAATTCCTCTAATGACTCCGAATTTGTCATATGTAAGGACATCCTTCACCGCAAGACCACTGATAAAGATGGGACCCCATATTTCCAAGTTGTTCTCCCTAAGAACAGGCGACAGCAAATCCTACGTATAGCTCACTCTACACCAATGGCAGGACACACGGGCAGCAAGGCAACTAAACAGAAGATCATGAGGAATTTTTTTTGGCCCAATATGTCAACTGATATTAAGGCATACTGTCAATCGTGTGTACGATGCCAGAAAACAGCAAAGAAGACCTTGCCCCAAGCCCCTCTGCAAACTACCCCAACATTTACTACTCCATTTGCCAGGGTTGCCCTAGATGTTGTTGGACCCCTACCATTTACCGACAGAAAACACATGTATGTCCTCACTTATATTGACATGGCTACCAGATACCCGGATGCAGTTCCATTGAAGACTACTACTTCCAAAGCAGTTGCAACTGCCATTCTGGAAATTTTCTGTAGGCTGTCCATTCCTGATGAAATTCTGACTGACAGAGGGTCAAACTTTGTTTCTACCTTCATGCGCGAAGTCTACCATTTTCTTGGCATTAAACATCTGAAGACTTCACCATATCGTCCACAAACAAATGGTTGCCTTGAAAGATATCACCATACTCTCATGCAAATGGTACGCAAAAGTGTTACTGACAAAAAAGACTGGGACCTCTATCTTCCATATCTACTCTTTGCCTGCCGTGAAACTCCGTCATCTGCAATGGGTTATTCCCCATTCCACCTGCTTTACGGCAAACACGTACATGGTCCACTTGATGTTTTACGCAATCAATGGGCCCCAACAGCCAAAAACACCCAAAATGCTACGGAGTGGCTAGAAGGTCTGCGAACCATGCTGGATGCCATGCACTCTTCTGCCGCAGAAGCTCAAACTCACCAAAAAGAATATTCTAAAATATACTATGACAAGCAGGATAATCCTAGAGCATTCAATCCTGGAGACAAAGTCCTTATCTTCTCACCTGTTGTCACAGGAAAACGAAGTGATAAGCTTACAGACAGATGGCAAGGTCCTTTCACAGTCCTTAAGAAGATAACTCCAGTTACATATACCGTTGACATGCCGGAGCACCATAAACGCAAGAGATCAGTTCACGTCAATGGAATGAAGAAGTGGATTGAACCATGTCATCTATCGCCTGTGACCCTGCAGAATCTATAGTGTTGCCCGATTACCACCAAGAATCCAACCAAATTGAAGGTATCATCTCTCCTGATTGTGATCCAAGCATGCTTGAGCCATTCCAAGCACTTTTTAATGAGTTCCCTGTGACTACTGGATGCACCATAGGAAAAACCCAGATTCTTACCCACAAAATTATTACTGATTCTGCTATTCCTGTTCGTACCAGACCCTATCGTTGCCCAGCAGCCTACTCATCTGCACTAAAAGCAGAAATCAATTTTCTTTTGGAGTCAGGCCTCATTGAACACTCCACCTCACCTTGGGCTTCCCCTGCCTTTCCGATCCGAAAGAAGAATGGCACAATCAGACTGGTAGTGGATTATCGACGGCTCAATTCTATCACTCTACCAGATCCCTACTGTATGCCTAGAATTGACACCCTGTTGGAAAAGATGCGCCAAGCGAAGATCTTCAGTACCCTAGACCTTGCAAAAGGGTTTTATCAAGTACCAGTGGAGTCGAATCACCAGAACAAGACTGCCTTTATAACTGAATATGGCAAGTTTCAATTCAAGGTAATGCCGTTTGGGTTAAGAAATGCGCCTTCGACATTCCAACGCCTGATGGATATAGTCCTTAGAGAGGAACAGGCATTCTGCCAATGCTACATTGATGACATCTCTATCTTCAGTCAGTCATGGAGTGAACACATTGCTCATCTTCGCATTGTTCTGAATAGACTGCAAGCAGCTGGGATCACTATTCAGCCTTCAAAATGCACCATTGGCGCTTCCTCATGTGAGTTTCTTGGTCACAAAATTGGCAAAGGAAAAATTTCCCCTCAAGATGCCAAAATATCTGCTATTCGAAACTTTCATAGACCGAAATCCAAGAAGGATGTTAGAGCTATCCTTGGCCTCGCTGGCTATTACCGACGATTCATCCCAAACTTCAGTGGAATTGCAGCTCCTCTTTCAGACTTGACCTCTTCAGTGGCATCAGACCATGTGGATTGGACGCCTCAATGCCAAACTGCATTTCAAGCTCTCAAAAATGCTCTCTCCACAACTCCTGTGTTGTCATCACCGGACTATTCAAAAGTATTTCTCCTTTTTACTGATGCATCTGACAGAGGTGTGGGTGCAGTCTTGGCACAGAAACACGAGAAGGAACATGTGGACCATCCCATCGCTTATTACTCGCGAAAGCTCCTCCCCCGTGAGCAATGTTACTCTGCCATGGAGAAGGAAGGCCTTGCAATAGTATCTGCATGCAAACATTTTTTGCCATATCTTCTTGGTAGACAGTTCGAAATCATTACTGACCATAGAGCACTCACTTTTATGACAAAGAATGAAGTTTCTTCAGGACGACTGGCTCGTTGGATGGATGCTCTCCGCCAGCTAGATTTCACAGTGACCTACAGAAAAGGCTCGCTAAATGATAATGCTGACGGCCTTTCCCGACAATCCTGGGATGTTGAACCAGCACTACTTTCGTCTGAGAAGGAGGGGGAGATGTCAGGTCCCTCCCCTGAAGGATTCTGACAGGTTCATTCAAAATACATTTTCACCTGACACTCACCCCACTTAGTGTACTTTCACACATCATTCATCTCTGTCTCTCACCCCCCTTGATTGTTTACCACCATTGATTCACACTTATAGTTGCAGGCTGGCTATAAAATGCCAGTCTCAGCTCACAGCAGTCAGTTGAGTTTTGATCTTAGCAGTGAACATTTGAAATTCAAGACCAGTTCAATTGGAATTAGACTGTTAGGGACATAGTTCAGACCAGCAAGACTTAGTCTAATTTGAAGTTCCTAACAACAACCAAGCCCCTAATACAGCTTATTACTTTTACAACTATATCTTAGAAGTCTCCCAGCCCATATCTCACAGTTTCTGCACTCTCTATTTCCTTCTGCATGGTCTCCAAACTCTCGTCATCTTTCTTGTCCTTCTCAAATTCTCTCTGGCATTTGGTAAGGAGCATTCTCCTGAAGTTGGTCTGCTTGGTCTTTCCACCTTCAGATGTATACTCGACCTTAATGGGGCTCATCACCTTACACAGGTTGGCATAGGCTATGCTAAAGTTGGGCTCCTCTAAGGCCTAGAAACAGGACATAGCCATAAAATAAAATAAAAATTAAGAATTGTAACTTTACCTTTGTGAAAATCTTGTCAATGCAGCCACTAAGCCTCTCCTCAGAATTGATCTCCAGCTTGAGGGCTTGTTCAGCCAAAGCCTGGAACTTCTGTGGAGTGAGTTTGTTGAGTATCCCTTGGAACTTGCGGTACAACTCCTGAACCTGTGTCTCAGTTGATTGATGAAACTAAACAAGGTGATAGAGAATGGATAAAAAAAAACCTTATGTTCCTGCATTCCTAATTAACAAAAGTTAGTACATCATGGTGGGGCACCTGTTCGTAATATAATTTATATATATATATCTTGAGAAACTTATTGAACTATAGCTAAATCTGAATCAAAGGTTTAGCTGAAGCCTTTCTATTTAAAAGAATTGGCATCAACTATTAAATTTGACTATTATAAAAACATGTTGCTTACCTAAATTCTCCTAATGGTAACGACATTGCCAGTCCCAACCTCCCATGTAATGACTGTCTATCAAAACATACAAACCTCAAATTGTATTGAGGGTTCTAGACTCACCAAATAAAATTCACCAAATAGCTCTATAATTTTAAACTAAACTATTGCTTTTGATGCGTTCATCAAATTAAATCCGACGATTGTCTGGTTTTTATATTTGAATTGAGACGCCATAAACATAGTCATCCCTATACTTAGAATTAAACAGGTTTGTACATGCATATATTTAAGTATGTATGCATACCATTTCCCTGGCACCATGTTGGCGTCTTCTGTGATGAGACCCTGCTCCTGTTCTTTGAGCCATATATTGAGAAATGCCTACAGGGGATAAATTTCTAGTTCACGCGAATTCTTTTCTTTGCAAACGATATTGTAAATTTTACCAAGATCTTCTAATCAATTATTCTAACATACTTCTAAAGATAAAACACAATCATATAATAGCTATATCAGTAGTTCTAATCAGTTATTATAATGTACAGACACATAAACTCCAGAAGAGTACCAATAATAACAGCTTACAATACTATTTGTTCTTGATATAGTCACAATTGACTTAATCAAATTATCACCACTATGCCACACACAAATTGACCAGATAGAATAATGAGAATTAAAAAAAGGGGCGGGGGAAGGAGGAAAGAGGGAAGGTGGAGAGACAACCATTTTTCTAGAGTCTCAATATTCCATGGTTCGATCCTAGAACAACTCAATTCATGACCTTCCATATTCAAAGTTTCATCACTAGGAATTGCTCCTCTACTATACCATAATGGCATTCTTAGAATCCACATTATTACAAATTTATAATAACACATCAGTAGCTAGTGTTGTTGCACGGAAGTAAATATTCTATTTCATTAGTGGCCTCAGTGTCTCCATGATTGATCATATAAGTGCATGTGCATAGGTGACTAGATGTGAAGTTAGTATAATCACATTTATATATGACATGATACAAAGAATGTTCTAGAAGTAATTTACAATTTACTGAGTGCCTTCAGTTTACTTGTTCAATCCTGCCCTCAGTTGTCACAGTTCGGAATCAGCATGCTCTCTCAAAGACTCACATATCATAATAAAACCTGCAAGTTTCACACTTCTTGTGCTGTCTGCAAGTAGACATTTTGCCAGTGAAACTGTGATTACTTGCTTATAGATTGGCAGAAATGTAGGATCTGCCTTATATTTATACCTTGAGTTCGCAAAGATAGATACAAGATGTCATTCGCCAATCAGTGTGTGAGGAGAGCTTGATTAATGTCCATCTGGCAACCACCAAAGCTTGCATCGTTGCAATCAACCAAAATATTTGTATGTTTGTTTTATATGAGGCTTAATTTCTATTATTCCAAGTTGTTTTATTGCTGTTGTTATTATTGTAATGGTGCCATTTTGTTTGACTTACATGTATGAACGCAAATTTAACAAGTAAAAATACATAAACACTCTCTGTTCAATTGACCTGCCATATGATTATCTTGTGGACCAATAGCACATCAATGTAACCTGAATACTTCCAACCTCATCAAGAATTTCCTGTTTGGTCAGCAATGATTTTAAGCCATTCAAGAGTGGGACATATTGAAATGTATGGGTCTTTTCCTGTAATCTCCGCTTGTTTCCAGATTGAATCGGAATAAATTCAGTTCCCAAGATAACTGAGATGGGATCCTATAACATTATATAATAATTTGATAACTTATCGTGTATAGTAAGCTAGCAAGCAAAGTTAAATATACAAAAAATTCATAGCTATTCGTAACTTACCACAAGGTTGAAGTGATTTATATAAAATTTTGTTTGTAAATATTCAGTTTCCAATCCTTCAAATGGATCAACATTAAAACAATCTTGAATATTGGTTTCATCAATACTTAAGTTTTGACAGACTGATTCTTTGACATCATCCAATAGGTATTTCAACAACTGTTTGATTTGGAAAATTGAAAAATTAATCGCTGTTTGAGTGAGTCTGCGTCTTTCCTTTAAAGTAAGAAGTAAGACTCCTCTTTGCCATACCATTAGTTAGTGCAGGTGAAAAGAGTCCTTCTTCTGCAGTATCTTCATCATTTGTTTCCTGCACACTTGATAAAGAATTATCTTCAGCACCAAGATCAAACATTTCATCGCTTTCCAATTGGGTAATGTGGCTTGAATGTTGCCTCCACAAATGAGAAGACATCCCAGAAAAAGTACGAAATGTTTGCAGGCAACCTGAAATTCCACAGGAAAATCTAAAGTTAGGCAGAGAAGAGTGGCATTCAAACGTGTGTCTCATGTGATTTTTCCACGCCATGCATCGAAAAGAACAGTAATTGCATTGAAATATATCCATTTTGAACCCTCAGATCTTCAACCCTACAGACCGCTACGCCAGCCAGCGGTTGCAGCTCACTCTCCGCATTCGAGGCCCACCCCCATTAGCCCCACCCTCGCATTATCACGTGCGAAGTGTTTGCAGCCACGTGTAAACGGTGTAAATAGGGCATCCTGTGGCTTTTTTAACTGTGAAGTGCTGCGAAATCTTCGACTTCCGCAAGTGTGGAGTGCTGAGAGTGAAGTGGATATGGAAGACCTAGATGTTGATGAAGTGGCTGAGTGGATACTTGAGGAAGGATTTCCTGCTACTGTAGAGGGTGCATTTTCTGGTATGATCGTTTATATTAAATTTATACAACAAGGATAACTCCAGGTTGCTGTTGTTGTAGATGAGCAAATGGATGGCACTGCTATTGTCCAAGCTTTTGGTAGCTGTCCTGGCCCAGACTGTATAAAAGAGGTGGTTCCTAAACCCTTTGGTATGAGGCTAAAAGTTTATACAGCCATAAAAACTCGCTTGGAGAAAGAGAATAAAGAAAAGGTAAATTATTATTAATGTTTATTGTTATTATTATTGTTATTTTATAATTATCGCAGAAATAGATATCATTTTTTCCTTTTTTCCTTTTTTTGTAGTTGTATTCAGCTGAATCACCTGCTTCAGATGGGCGTTTCAAAGGAAAATCGGATCAGACACAAGTAAGTTAATTGTAGTTATGTTGTATTTAATACAAAATGAGGAAAAGAGGTGTTTAAAACTACTGCCTCTGTTTTTTTAGTGTGTATATATGTGACTGTCTATGGGAAAACCGGGCACAACGCGGGCTAGGGCTAGGGCCTGCAGAATGAAATGGTTAGGTCGCATATATCGGCGATGGTTCTAGCTATCGCTCTAAATCATGGAGAGATCAATCTCTAGCTGACGAAGAACGTGTAAGCATAATAACAATTTTTTTAGGGAGGCGCGTTGTGTCAGATTTTCCCGTGGTCACATATATGTATAAGTAATAGTATGGATAGGAGTGAAATTTGGGATAAATTTCACTAGTGTTAAGTTGAATGGCAATTAGCACAAAAATTTCACGACTAACCCTGCTATTAAATATTAATAACATAGCTTCTTCACGAAAGTGGTGTTTGTTGTGAAGGAAAAGGTTGAATGATAATACGTTTACTCATTAACAGAGATTTGTGATATTTCACGTTGTTAGGATATATTTCACGTCATTAGGTGATATTGCACGTCGTTAGGTGATATTGCAAGTTGTTAGGTGATATTGCACGTCGTTAGGTGATATTGCACGTCGTTAGGTGGTTTTGCACGTCGTTAGGTGATATTGCACGTCGTTAGGTGGTATTGCACGTCGTTAGGTGGTATTGCACGTCGTTAGGTGGTATTGCACGTCGTTAGGTGGTATTGCACGTCGTTAGGTGATATTACACGTCGTTAGGTGATATTGCACGTTGTTAGGTGATATTACACGTCGTTAGGTGATATTGCATGTCGTTAGGTGATAGTGCACGTCAGCAGGTGATATTGCACGTCAGTCAATAAGTTCACTAATCCCCGTAAAATACGCGATAATATCATTTTGACGCAATACTTTTCCTATTAGGAAGTAAATCAGCTATTGTATATACGGTAGGAAGTCACTTATCCGAACGTGTTGGGACCAAAGGGGGTGTTCGGATAAGTGAAATGTTCGGATAACTGAACACCATTGAAAAATGTATTGTAGAGTACTAAATAAGAGGGCGTGGTCAAGCAATTCTTTGTGTCTGCACGTGCTACTATTAGATTTTGGGTGTTCGGTTAACTGAAGATTCGGATATGAAGTTCGGATAACTGAAGTTCTACTGTATATAGTACTTATTACATGAGTGGAGTTTGATATGGTGAGATATTTCACGAGCAGGCCAATTTATTTTCACGAGCCGCAGGCGAGTGAAAATGAAGCCTGCAAGTGAAATAACTCAGCATATCAAGCTCTAACGAGTATAACAAGTGGTTATTCTAACTACTATAGCTTAACCTAGGGTAATCAGGGTTTGATACAGAGGGCAGAGTTCCCCCCCCCCCCCCCCCCCCCCCAAGCCCAAGATTTACCCTCCCAAAAAATTTTTTTGGACGAATCCTGTATTAATCGCTGGTAATGGTGAGATAACAACCGTTAGATATTAACGCGTCACGAACCTAAAAATAACATTGTGAAGATATCTAGTATAGAATAAATAATACTTATAGCACGAGTCAGAGTACAATATGGGAAAATATTTTAAGAGCACGCAAAATATTTTCACGAGCCAAAGGCGAGTGAAAATGTGGCGTGAGAGTAAAATATCATTCCCATATACGACGAGTGTGATAAGTGATTTATTGCTACCATGATATTTTTCTCAACCGGTTACAATACAATTTTCATTGATTTACTCGCTACGCGCGTGCTACTTGGAGCGTTTAATAACAAGCATACAATATGAGAGAATACAGAACGCTCGCGTGATGCAGAAATATTCAAGCAATAATATCAAGGCTGCAATAAATATATATATATATATATTAAATTAATGAATACAAAAAATTAATAAACAAAATGAATCAAAATTGTCTTCACACTCATAGATTCAAGATTCTTCTTCGGACTGTACTCTTCTACTAATTTGTACAACGTAATTATTAGTAAACAACTGTTTTGTAGGGGTGCTCACCAGTGACCGTAAGAAGACAGAAGTGTTCTGTGAGTTTATTACAATACTGTATAATAGTTCATTTGTGACATGAATTAAAAGTTAATGTTGCATATGGAGTTGAGTGTCCTTATATATGTGACTGGTAGTTAATATGTAGCATTCAGTTTTAATCCCTCCCCCTCCACCTCCCACCCACCCCAATCCCAACAATTAGCCGGAAAATCCTAGATTAATTCCTGGGTGTCATTTTGTCCACTTACTATACTCCATGTTATGGTGTGTGTATGTGTTGATTGGTGGGCACAAGTAGGGTACACGTGTAATGTGTATGTGTATGTGCATGTGTGTATATGTACATGTGTGTATATGTACATGTGTTTATATGTACATGCGTTTATATGTATATGTACATGTGTTTATATGTACGTCTGTGTATATGTACATGTGAGTGTATGTGCATGTGAGTGTATGTGCATGTGTGTATATGTACATGTGAGTGTATGTGCATGTGTGTATATGTACATGTGAGTGTATGTGCATGTGAGTGTATGTGCATGTGTGTATATGTACATGTGTTTATACGTACATGTGTGTATATATACATGTGAGTGTATGTGCATGTGAGTGTATGTGCATGTGTGTATATGTACATGTGTTTATACGTACATGTGTGTATATGTACATGTGTGTATATGTACATGTGTGTATATGTACATGTGTATATATGTACATGTGTATATGTACATGTGTATATGTACATGTGTGTATATGTACATGTGTGTATATGTGCATGTGTGTGTATATGTACATGTGTTTATACGTACATGTGTGTATATGTGCATGTGAGTGTATGTGCATGTGAGTGTATGTGCATGTGTGTATGTGTACATGTGAGTGTATGTGCATGTGTGTGTATGTACATGTGTGTATATGTACATGTGTGTATATGTACATGTGTGTATATGTGCATGTGTGTATATGTACATGTGTTTATATGTACGTCTGTGTATATGTACATGTGAGTGTATGTGCATGTGAGTGTATGTACATGTGAGTGTATGTGCATGTGAGTGTATGTGCATGTGAGTGTATGTGCATGTGTGTGTATGTACATGTGTGTATATGTGCATGTGTGTATATGTACATGTGTGTATATGTACATGTGAGTGTATGTGCATGTGTGTATATGTGCATGTGAGTGTATCGGCATGTGTGTATATGTGCATGTGAGTGTATCGGCATGTGTGTGCACTTGTAATGTGTGTAGACTATGATTGTAGAGATGAAAATTATATAGAATTTAAGATCAGCTAAATCTTAAAGACCATGACCTTTAATTCGTCAATTTCATTCCCTTGAAATGAAATACAGATTGGCAGTGCATGTGCTAGTTACTAACTTGGGGCTAAGTCACATTATCTCAATGAGACTTCAAACCAAGTGGTTGAGCCCCTTCTCCCCAATTTACATTTCGTCTGTCATGGTTTTCCTAAGCCAAAGTTAAGATCTGTCGTTCTGGTTTGTTTCTTGATTATTTTCAAACTGTGGGCCAAAAGTACTTGCAAATTTTGGTAGCATGTATTTCTGAATTGCACCCATTACACGACAATATCTGATATTAGATAATTTATTTCTACGTTGGATAAGTACAGTTTTGTTTCTTTTTCGTTCTTTTTTTATTTATTTCTTTAATTCCGCTCACCAACTCCTTTAATACAGCAATAATGTTACAAAAGTAAAATTCTAATTAAGCCCAAATTGTACACTGTTTCAGGAACTGTAGAGCAAAGAGAGACTTTTTATCAAATTTGTTTTTCTTGATACAATCAATGGTCAGTAGTGTAAAAGAGTGCATCTGTGTGGTGCAATATTAGGTTCTACAAATATACTTAGAGTAGGGGATCTTTTTCTATGCATACCACATCTCACACATACATGTGAACCCTCAGTGAGTTATGCACTAGATACAACTATCACACCGACTGCTGGATATAGCTGGCTATCATTTGTGTGCAGCAGATGAGACAAAAGCTGCTAGGAGCCCAATGATACATCAGTCAGGCTGTGCCTTAAAGCATCATACAACAATTTGTGCTGTCTCTTTAATAGTTGTCCAGGGCAAGGATAAACAGTTATCTCTACTGAATCTCATGCAAAAGTTGTATGCATGTCTTGTGTGAATTGGACTGAACGCAGCATTTCGACAATATTCAATAAGATTTACATACCAGTGTGCTACCCAACTCAAGTGTGTGTGTGAGGGCATATTATGAGACATGTGTGGTTGCATGTGTCTTCGTGCCTATATGTAGTTGGATTTTGATTGATATGTGAGTGACGTTAAGCCATATTTACTTGTAATGAAGTTGTACACTTTTAGGTATAAATGGAAATTGAAAAAAAACATTTTGCAACAATGCATATTTTACTCGCATTGTAGCCAATTTAAGACTGGTGGTTAACTTTGCCCATGAAAAAGAAATTTTTATAAATTTTTATCGGGGGAGGGGGAGGAGGGAGATCGGTTGTACGTTCATATTTCTAGTTTATCAAATTAATATTTTCCTCCCAAAATGGGAGTTAGATTGAATAAGCTTGGTCTGTGTTGTGTTTCCTTGTTGGGTGTATATGCATGTGTGTGTGATAATGCTAAAGAGTACGCTAATTGTTATTATTTTTACATATTACTTGGGGCATGCTGAAAGCACAGTGTGTCGAGCGAGTTAGCCTGGCTATGCACAAACAACAGTAGCTAAATTGTCAAATATTTGTGGTACGGGTCATAATTATTTTCAAACACCTAACAATACTTTTATCTTTTTTGACCCAATAATACCACTAAGTTGTTTGAGCCAAAACTAAACTGCCTATTGCACAGCCTGGTCTCTCACCATGTTGGACAGTCTCTAATGACATCCTGTCTGACAATGTTTTGTTTTGTATAGCTGGGATCGCTCGCCACACTGCGCTTTGAGCACTCCGCTTCTAGTGAGCCTATGCCTAGGTTTAGAATATTTCTACGTTCCATGTAACGAAAGCAACAGCTACAAGACATTTTACGAAACTTTTTTTTAAAATGGTACTGATCGTTAATGAAACTCCGCCCATTTACATAAAGAGAGGTGACGTACCAAGCCCATGCATAAACATATACAAAACTTTGCATTTATCTATAGCCAAGAGTGTCTGGTTCGCTTCGCTTGCTCACCAATTATTTCAGTTACAGTAGGACGTTGCGTATCCGAATTAACCAAACTAACTCCAACGGGAAACCACACCCCTTTTATTTCAATTTAAGGCCTGTAGATTGAACAGTAGCTGCTACAGTTCTAGGATTTGTCTGGGAAACTCCCAATGAAGGATGCTAGGGGGATACTACAACATCTGGGATGTACTTAGGCTGTAGATGTAGACAGATGTAAGAGCCCCACAGCACTTGAAAGCTCTACTCAGCCAGTAGAGTAAAAAATCTATTATCTGAACATTTTCATTATCTGAACACCCTTCGGTCCCAATTGTTATTATTTTTAATGTTCAGCTAGTACTACCTATTGGTAGAAAGCAATATTAGTGTTGTGTGTGTGTGTGTGTGGGGGGGTGTGGGTGTGTGAGTGCATGCTTGTGTGAGTGTGATCAAAGTGGTAGATTGCTGTCCAACTTTTGCACTCACATTGGTATTTTTCTTGTTGAAATAGGGAATGATCCCTAATCCTTTTCCAGTACCAATGTTTCGGGAAACTACTGAGGATAATCTATCTAAGTGTAAGGTAGGAGAAGACGATCGCAAGTACATGGTTAGAGTTTTGGCTACTTTGCGGTCTATATATGTGCGGCATCCTTCCATGAGGGATTGTGGAGTAGTGGCCGAGTCGTTATTGAGAAAATTTAGTTTTCTCAAAGAAAGTGTAAGTTGATGTTTTGAATAGCCAATTAGATGTGTAGTTATATAGACTTTGGGATGTGTATTTTTCAGAACTCCTGGAGGCAATACATATATGTGCGTTGTCAAAATATAAATAGAAAGTATTCAAGAGCAACTCCAGAGCCCAAGAGGCAGAAGGCAGCTCCGTGTGTGGCTCATTCCTACGTTGAGATTAGTATTAACCAAGATGACCAGGTGGCACACGAACGAAATACTGACCATTTAAAGAAAGAAATAGAAAAACCGAAACATAAAGTAGATGTAATTAAAGAATTGATAAGGAGAACTCTAAAGAACAGGAGAGACATGGTGCTGTCTGGAGACGTTCGTCCCGCTGAACTGTTATTGTATTTTCCACACCTTAACCCTTTCGTTCCGGATCCCGCTTTGAAGCGGGTGAAGACCGATTGACTTCTCCGAATTTTTAAAAATAGTTACTTTATAGCTAGAACCTTCAGATTGCATACACAGGTGCCCAATGCATTGGAGAAGCATCTAAAATAGCTTTCAGCCAGGACTGCTTCGACAGTACCTCACAGCAGTTGCTTTTATTTCTTCCTCGGCAAAAAACAACAACATCGGTTCTCCGTCGAATTTTTAAAAAAGTTACCTTCTTCACAGCAGCTTCATTTATGGATCCAGTCATCTCCAGAGCTTTGTAGAAGCAGCAAAAAATTGCTTGAGCTCAGTAGCCTTCCATAACACATTGAAACAACCGCTTCTTTGCCGACCAAGACTTTGCGGTTTGACTTACTGTCTTCTCCATTTTTTATTAAATCGCCAGTTCAACTGGGGACCTCCCTATTACGTACAGTCTTAGGTAATGCTTATTACATCATAGGAAAAAAGTGAGCGTGTCGTGTGACCCCGGTAACTATGCAAAAAAAAAAAATTTTCAAAGTCATTTTTTGGAAGATGGCGTCCAGAAGTTACAATGCGGTGCAAGTTTTAGACTTGCTTGATGTTGACTCTAGCGACTCAGGATCAAGCGGAGAGAAGGGAGACGACATCTAGGGCTATAGGAGGCCCTGTATCAGGGTTGGTGGACCAGACCCCGTCAACTCTGATACTGAAAATGGGAGTCAAGAAGATGATCGAGGTAAGCTTGTCTTTCTCTTGTCTTCTCTTGAAAAATAGCAAGCTTCTGTTGTGGAAAAGACTTATTTATAGCTATATTGAGATAGAGTAAGCTGTTTAGCTATAATATATATATATATATTTTTTATTGAGTTTTGAGATTTGAAAGTGGCTTGTGGTTTTTTTAAATTTTTTTGAAAAAATTTAAATTTTTTTTTACCACATATACTACTAGGACCAGATGTGAATGCAGTCAGCGACCCCATTACGCAGATGAGGCGACAGGAGCAGAGTCTTCCAGTCATGAAGGAGAGGATACCGGACCTGAGTCTTCCAATGATGAAACACGAATAGGCAGCAGGTTCCAGTGATGAAGAAGAGGAAGTGGCTCCTCCTGCTCCAAGTTCTGGACGTCCTCGCGGTCGGAGGAGGCGGGAACCGAAGAAGAAGAGTCGGGTGGATGAGTCAGATTCACGCCTTACCAGTCCCACCAGCGCCACAGTGGGACGTGGCATGCTGGGTGTGGATTGGGAGGTACCCGGAGAGAAGTGTGAGGAGTGTGACCTGTGTGAGTGGCAAGGGGAGGAGTTTCATGTAGGAGACGTCGTGTATGTGGTGGGAAGGTAAGTGTTCGGGAGTAAACTAACAAGTTACTAGTAATAACTCCGAAAGTGTAGGTTTACTTTTATTGTAATATAGAATACAATTGTAGAGCAAAGATTATGAGATATAAGAAGAAGTGAGAATAAAACGTAACTAAGAGTAATACGAGTAACAATGGTAATTAAATGCAATTCGTCGATGTTCGAAGTCGGAACGGAGTACGAGTGCATGCGTAGTAAATATAGAAATAAAATGAATGTTGAAATACGATATGTAATAAAAGGTTAAAGCTAGCTAAGTGAAGGGGCTAGGCTTCATGATGTAACTCTTGGAGGGACTGGTCCCGAACATACTGGGGGGCCAGGGGCAGGAGATGAAGTTAGGTCTTCTTCTGGTAGCAGCAGTACTATTTTTGTTACGGATCGAGTATAGGTTCCCTTTTCAGTTTTTATCGTTGCAGCTCTAACATAACCATCAGCACCAGGGTATACTTTAACAATTCGTCCTAATGGCCAGGACCGTACAAATAGATCCATGTCTTTGAGTAGTACCAAATCTCCAACTTTCACTGATCGTTCAGATCGACGCCACTTGTTTAATCTCTGTAAAGTGCACAGGTATTCATTCGACCAGCGAGTCCAGAAATCAGCATAAATTCTTTGGCAGAGATTCCAATGCTTTAAGCAACTAATTTTTGAATGCAAGTGTGACTCAACAGGAACAGCTTTGAGAGCTTTACCGATGAGAAAATGACCAGGCGTCAATACCTCTAGACCATCGTTTGGACCCGAGTTCAAAGGAATGAGTGGGCGACTGTTCAGTGTGGCTTCAATCTCGACTAAGATGGTATTTAGTTCGTGTTCAAACAATTGGTGAGGTTTTACAGTTTTGAACAAAAGAAACTTCATACTTTTAACGGCTGCCTCCCACAATCCACCAAAATGAGGCGATCTTGCTGGAGTATGTGTCCACTTGATATGGTGAGTTGTACAGAATAAATTTGTCGATCTCCGCGTGGCAGTAGAGTTGAGAAAGGCATACAAGTCACGTAATTCTTTTTGAGCTCCTACAAAATTGGAACCATTATCCGTGGCTAGAGTTTCTGGACATCCTCGGCGTCCAATAAAACGACGAAGAGCAGCTAAGAATGCCTCGGATGTCAAATCTGTTACCATTTCCAAATGTACAGCTTTAGTCGCCATACAAACAAATACACAGACATATACTTTCACTAGTGTGCGATTGCGTGTGTATCCTCTCTTCATCATCAGTGGGCCAGCAAAATCTGCTCCAGTATGATGAAAGGCTGAAGTGCGTGTGACTCTATTGACTGGCAGTTGACCCATAACCTGTGAGTTAGTCTTGGCATATGCTTTCTTGCAAGATACACATTGGTTAGAAATACCTTTCACTAAATTTTTAAATCCTATAATATGATATCGCAAGGACAAAATTGCAAGAAGTGCTTGAGGGCCTGCATGCATATTAGATACATGAGCTTGCCTTGCTAACAACTTTGAAAGTCTGTCAGAATGGTGTAAAATGATTGGATGTTTTTGATCTTGAGTCAGTTCCGAATTCTCCAGCCTTCCTCCAACCCGTAGAAGTCCATTTGAATCCAGAAACGGCCTGAGACTAGAGAGAGAGCTTTGACGTGGAACTTCACGAGCATGACAGAGTGCAGTCTTCTCAGGCTTGAAACTTCTATCCTGACTGAGCTTCAGGAGGCGAGTCTCTGTTTCATCCAGTTCATGTAGTGCTAGATCAGGGGAAAGGTCTCGATCAGAACTGTGCTTACTACAATTACAAATAAAACGAAAACACCAGGTTAACACTCTATGCATAATTCTATAGCTAGAAAATCTCTCAGAGAAATCTTCATAAGGAAGCAGAGCTAGGTGAACAGCAGGTTTTAACTCTATCAAGTCTCTTTTTCCTTTCCAGTCAGTATTGCATGGCCATTCAGAAGATGATGAAAGTAACCAAGATGGTCCTTGCCACCATAACTGAAAACAGATAAGTTTAGCTGTTTCAATTCCCCTTGAAGCAACATCTGCAGGGTTGCAGTTAGTTGGCACGTGTCTCCATTGAGCCGCAGGAATTCTTTCAATAGTGTCCACAACTCGGTTGTAAACGTAAGATTTCAAACGGGAAGGTGAAGTTGACAACCAGCCGAGCACAATCGTAGAATCACTCCAAGCATAAATATTCGATAATGGAATTTCAAGGGCCGTAGCAACGTGAACAAGAAGTTTACTGAGTAACTGAGCACCGCAGAGCTCTAAACGCGGAGTCGTTGACTTTGAGAGAGGAGCAACTCGCGTCTTAGAATACAGTAGAGTGATTGATACGTCAGTATTATCGTACACAGTCCTGAGATACACCACTCCAGCATAAGCTACATCTGATGCATCTGAGAATCCATGGAGTTGGAGACTCCTAACCTTCTCTCCAATCGTGTGATGATATCTTGGAATTGAATGTTCAGTAATAAGAGGAAGTTGTTTTTTCCAGAGTTCCCATTCCTGAGCTAGTTGTTCAGGCACTGGCTCATCCCAACCAAGATTTTCCTTCCACAGCTTTTGAAGGAGTATTTTTATGACAATAATGCTGGGAGAGAACCACCCTAAAAGGTCGAAAGTTTTAGCTACGTCTGAAGCTATCTTCCGTTTGGTCGGATGATCGTCAGAAGTTAGCGTCGGTGTTGCTACGTGGAAACAATCAGTGCGAGTATTCCAATGAATTCCAAGTGTTTTCAAGCACTGATCTGGTGGAGAAATAAGTTGAGTAGATTCTTCTTCTCGCAATTTCTTTGGAATAGTATGAAGAAGAGATTGGGAATTAGACTTCCACTTGCGTAGAACCATCTGAGCATGAGAAAACAGTTCACATAGGTTGGTTCTGATATCAATAGCATCTTCTAGTGTGTCTCCTCCTGTCAAGCAATCATCGACATAAAAATGATTTCGTACAATGTAGGCAGCTTTAGGATATTGTTCCTGGTAGTCATGAGCTAGTTGTCAAAGAACTTGAGTTGCTAAGAAAGGAGAGGAAGTAACACCAAAGGTAACACGAGTCATCCTCATATCCTGTATTGCTCCTCCATTGGGTTCGGGTTGTAAGAAACGGTGCAAATCCCTGTCATCTGGATGAAGTCCAACCTCTCGAAACATTTTAGAAATGTCAGCACAGAGAGCAATAGGATGAGACCTGAAAGCAAGTATAACAGAGGTTAGTAAAGGATATAAATTAGGACCTTGGAGAAGTGTGTCATTGAGAGAAACACCAGAAGAGGATTTGGCGGAGGCGTCGAATGCGACTCGAAGTTTTGTGGTCGTGCTAGAACTCTTCACCACACCGTGAGCAGGGAGGTAAAAGGTTTCACACTCAGGTTTGCGGAGGTCATGTATAGGAACTGCTTCAGCATGTCCAAGAAGTTCGTACTCGCGCAGAGCCTTCTCAAAATCTGCGTAGTTACCTCGTTTTTCAAGAGAACGGCGGTTCTGAATGTAGCGTCGGAGAGCTTGGTCTCTGGAACAACCTAAAGCAATAGAAGTATTACGTTTTGGTAACTGTACTACATACCTTCCATCCACATCTCGAGAATACGATTTCTGGAAATGATCCACAGCTTGTTGGTCTTCATCAATAAGGGCAAAAGAACTCTCGGGTGCTTGTTCCACTCGGAAGAATGCTCTTAATAAATCATCCGTACTACTCTCTTCAGCTGAGTCACACAAATGTACACGGTCAGATTTAGGCTCGGAGAGGACTTTCCCCCTAAGAGTCCAGCCGAAGATAGTCTCACAGGCATGAGTCATCCGATTTGCTGAAGTAGCATGGCCTTGAAGAAGTATTTCATCGAGGATATCTGCTCCAAATAGTAAGTCTATAGAGCCCGGTTGATCGAACAAAGGATCAGCAAGTTTCTTTCCTTGTAAAAAAGGTTGTTCTCTGACTCCATGAAGAGGGAATCCCGGTAGATCTCCAGAAATACGGTCTAGCACTATGGCTCTCACCGATATATTGGGTTGATCACTGTTTGGAATCAGATCTAAATCAACCTGGTACCGCGAGGTAGGTACGGATGTCTGGCTAATACCTGTAAAACTAGTTGACTTTCTGATCTTCTTGGCTTTTAGTCGTTGAACAAGTTTAGTAGTCACAAATGACAAAGTTGAACCACTGTCCATTAAAGCACGGGCCTTTTGAATTCTTCCCCCGGCACTAACAGTTGCCAAACACGTAGCCAAAAAAGCGATCGGTCGGTCTTTCATGGACTCAGAAGACGGTAAGGCATGAGCACTAGTATTGGTTGTACTTTCTGAGTTTGTCTCAGTTGATTGTGGCTGTTGCTGGCTTGTTGAAGTTGGCTGGGGCTGTTGCTGGCTTGCTGAAGTAGACTGGGAATGTTGCTTATTGGTCCTTTTTTGATATCCTCTGTGAAGTAAGGAATGATGCTTGTGACCACAGTGACAGCAAGACCTAGTACTGGGACACTCACGCAAAATATGATTAGAAGACAAACAATTCACACAAACCTTTAGACGAGATACAGTTGATTGCCTATCGTCCACGGATTGGGCCTTGAAAACATCGCATAGATAAAGTGGATGAGTGTCCGTAGGGCATAACTGACAATGATTTGTGCTTTGGACATGGAGAGTAGAAGGTTTCGATGTTGGCTTTGATCGGTGAGAAAAACTTCGTCCATGAGTGGTGGAAGATGAATTCGTCTTAACTACGTCAGTTCTCCCACAGAATCGCATTTGAAAGCGTCTGAGGTATCCGGCTCGAAGGACCAAAATGTTCGGGAGTAAACTAACAAGTTACTAGTAATAACTCCGAAAGTGTAGGTTTACTTTTATTGTAATATAGAATACAATTGTAGAGCAAAGATTATGAGATATAAGAAGAAGTGAGAATAAAACGTAACTAAGAGTAATACGAGTAACAATGGTAATTAAATGCAATTCGTCGATGTTCGAAGTCGGAACGGAGTACGAGTGCATGCGTAGTAAATATAGAAATAAAATGAATGTTGAAATACGATATGTAATAAAAGGTTAAAGCTAGCTAAGTGAAGGGGCTAGGCTTCATGCTGTAACTCTTGGAGGGACTGGTCCCGAACAGTAAGTGAGTGGATAATTGGCAAGTGGGCGGGGCAGGGAATTGGCAAGTGGGTGAAACTTGCAGACCTATTTTCATGTAAACGTATTGATGACCCTTACCACGTATCTTTTGCGTTCTTGGCACTACTAATTGGAGACAAGATTAAACTTATAAAGTGATTAACAGGCAATGTTTATTTTCATTAAAAATATATATATTTTTTCCCCCTTTTCTTCATTCTCCACTCCTGACTTGTGTGTGTAGTGGTCCTAATCAGACCAAGACTCACATCGTGTTGCTGGAGAAGTTCTGGAAGGACAGCAACCAGCATTGGGTGAGGTAGTTCATTCACTGGACTAACAATTCTCTATAGCATTGTTATGAACCAGACCAGTGACCAGTGACAAGCTCTAGCTCTGCTAGACTTAGTTAGTAGTTCACTCTAGAACTAGTTCCAAACTTGGTACCCCTAGAACCTATTCCAAACTATATAGAACTATATAGTACCTCATAGAACCAGTTCTGAATTAGAACTAGCACCCACTAGTATCAGTTCCCACTGAAATCATGTGGTAGGACCACTAGCCAGTTCTTTTTATGATCACAACCATCTTGTATCAGTTACCATAGAACTAGTTCATCGATAGTTCTCTCTGAACTCAACTTCCTTCTACTGTCGAATCAGCTGTGATGTTTTATGGTGTGTGTAGTTCTTCACAGGTCAGTGGTTTCACAGACCTGAAGAAACCTTCCACGTGGCAACCAAGCAGTTCTATCAGCAGGTGTGTGGGCGTGGCATGTACATGCATGTGTGCTAGGACAATTTGGTGGGAGTAGAGATTAGCTATTTTATGAAAATCCATTATTTACTATGGAAAGAATAATTGTGAAATAATTAATGTTGTAACTTATCAATGCGAAGACACAATGAGCAATTCATGTTTCAAATCCGCCATGGCTTTCTTGGCAATTGATTGAAAAGACTGAAAGTGAAAAAACAAACATAGAATTCAGTGATAAAATCAAACAGGAGGTGGGTGGAGCCAAATGAATCTTTTTTTTTTTTTTGTGGACTGTACTTGGAATTTTTTTATATGGTGGATAGATAATAATTTTTTTAATTGTTGTGACTCTCCCACCCTTCCTTACCAGACATTATTTACGAGCCCCTAGTCAGGCGGTAAAGGGATATTGTAAGCACTTGCCAGGGACTGGTGCTAAGCCACATGAAGAGTGTTGATGATACTTTACCAAACATTGCTTGTCTTGTGTATTTTGCAGGAAGTGTTTCGGAGTGACTTCCGCAGTGCAGGACGTATGAGTCAGATTGTGGGCAGGGCCTGTGTCCTCCATTACAGGGACTATGTCAAAATGACAGCAAAGGTACACACGCACACACACACACACTTACATACACTAGTGGTGTGCTTGAGCACAAATGGCGAGCGAGCCTAAAACTACACTATTGTTATATGATTGATTTTAACTTCTAGCACTCAAAGCTACTAAAATAGTGTCCGAGTTCTTTAAATTACGCTTATACGGTAAAGTATTTAAATGCCATAGTAACCACTCGCCGCAACTGTTTGAATTGAAAAAATAGCAACAAACTATACACGTTATTTAAACATTTTCTTCGTGATATTCTTTAGCTAAGTAGAAACTGTAACGCACAATACTTTCACACAACTGGATATACATACACAGGACTTACTTATGTGGTTAGTCTAGTGGACAATACATTTTCAAGCAAATACTGCTGTGTATGGCTTATAACCGTGACAAAGAGCGCATTGAATTACCACCGCCACTAACTCCAATAGAAATGGAACTCAGGTAGATTTTCAAGCTTTAATTGCACCCACAAAAGAATTCAAAACGATAAACAATTCAATTTCTAGGGCGATACGGGTAATGATCGATAAACGAGAGGATTCTGTTCAGTGAAGTTTGGGACAGGGTCGACCTCCGAACTAAGACGAAAATGCCAGGGTCAAAGTACAAAAATGACATACGTACATCCAAACATAGATAAACAAATATCCCCGATTTTCAATAGAGTTACCACTGATAGTGTCTCACTCGCCAATAACATACATACATACATACATACATACATACATACATACATTATGGTGAGACATTTGCTTTTTTGAGCCTCTAAGTGAAAAAATATATGCGTGCACAGTAAAGTCATGACTAAAAATTTAAAGCCACAATTTTAAGGTGAATGCCTTAATACATATGTACCAGTGACTGCAGTATGTCAACTATGGGGGAGGAGGGGGTGGAGTTTCTTTGATAATAAATTTAGTGTGATGAACTTTATTTGAATATAATCTACATTATTATATCAATTATCATTTCCTCCCCTCAACCCTGCGTGTTGTGTGTGCGTGTGTTCAGGTTGAAGCACTTCGTCGTATGCTAGCGCTGATGCAGCAGTTGGAAGAAAAGGTCGTTGCTGTGGAGATACTCGGTCGACAACTTGTTGCCAACAACAGGTCGTTGGTGGCAGAGGGATCGGCCACTCCCCCAGTGGGCATGGTTTTGTCAGTGCAGCTGGACCCAGATACTGTGGACCGTGCCATAACTGACCTACTGGCTGTGGCCGGGAAAGTCCGTGACATATCTCAGTTGGTAGGTGTGTGTGTGTGCGTGTGCGTGCGTGTGTAGGTGTGTGTCTGACAATCTTTTCATGGACTATTCTGAAGTTGTTTATTTGTTATTGTTGTTGTTGTTGTTGTTGTTACAATCACATTTGTTGCATGGTATAGTTTGTGATCTCCTGTAAGTCCACCATCACTAGTTACACTTATCATGTGCTAGTCATTCAGTCTCAATATACAGTTAAATTTTAATATATTTTTTGTTATAAACGGAGGATACAAAAGTAGCAACTTACAAATGCTATCTAATGAAATCATTTCAATTTCATGACATTTAGACTCTAGATTGGACTGCTCACATAACTGCTTCTCATTAACTGATGGGTATACAACAACAACACAACAACACAATAACACAACAACAACACAACAACAACAACATGTATGTTCAGCTGGTCTCTATGGTATACACATGTGCACACACCAACAGTGTTGTGTACATGTTGTGTTCCAGCTAGCAAAGTCTAGCAAATGTCTGGAATTTTAGTTCAGTAGTAGCTTACAAGTGGCTCACAGCTGGAGGTCACTGGCTTCAAGCTAGAGTTCTGTTCTGTGTGGCAACAACACATTCTTTATTACATCAACAACCAACAGCCATTAACTGACACTTTCACACACACACACACACACACACACACACACACACACACACAAACCTTATGAGAAGGCTTCTTGTCAGATAAAATGTACTAGTGTGTGAGAATAGTTGTGATTAGTTATAACTGTAAAGAGAGTACTCGTTCACTACTCTTGTACAGCCACACCCAACTACTCCACCCACTCAACCACATTAACTGCCACACCCATTCAACCACACCCACTTCACTTCCAATTCCTGCAGGACCAATCCTATCCTGTGTTTGAGCGCGACTTGGAGCGACCTTTGCACCATAGTTCTCAGACCATCGTCCCCAACACACACGGCTCCATATTTCATCCCTCTGTGTCCAAATTCGACAAGAAGTTCCGCATCCAGAATGCTGTCAGGTTACTACGGTGAGTCCACACAAAGTTTAATGTTCAGAGATAAAGTTTTTATCTTGTGCTATAATCCTCCATCTTCCCTTATCCTCAACTAATTATTAGTTTTGTGCAGTCATTTTTTGTTTTTGTTTTTGATATTATAAAAGAATAAATGAATAAAATGAAAGTAGATGTAGTTTTTTATTTGTCTTTGAAATCCAAGCCTCCGATGTGAACTTCTGGCCACGACCCTTTAGTCCTCTGTCTACGTTTTATCTTGAACTAATCCTCAATTTATCTTTCATCTGAAGTTAATACTCCATCTATCTTTTAATCCTCTAAGTATATTTGTATTTTATCCAATAATCCTTATTATCTTTAATTAAAAAAAAATTCTTTGTGGTGTGAGAGGCCATTTCTGCTGTTCAGTTTGCTGAACAGGAGACTGTGACTGTCACGTACATGAATGTGGATGTCACATGACTTTTGTGTGACTGTCATGTGATTGTGTGTTGTACAGGACATGTGCGTTGTCTGGTGGTCTCTGTACTCATCTCAACATTCCTAAACACCCGGACTATTCACGTCTGTCTGTCTGTCTCTCATTTGTCTGTGTCTGTCTGCCTGTCTGTCTGCCTGTCTGTCTGTCTGTCTATCTGTTTGTCTGTCTGTCTGTCTCTCATCTGTCTGTGTCTGTCTGTCTGTAGGGTGTTGGTTCTGGTGAGAGTGTTTGTGATAGATTGTTGGTCAGTTTGGAGAAGGAAGAAGAACTCAGTGAGGATCTGTTGAATGATCTTACTCCAGAGATGTTGGCTAGAATAGAGAAAGCTCTGGTATCAGCAGTTGTGAACAAAGGCAATGACAAGGTATTGGTTGGCTAGGAAACACTCTCGAGCAGTTGGACCAGTTCACGTGTCCCTTACCAGGATTGGCTTCATGCCATATTTCACAGCCAGACTATAATCCTGTGTATTGATACACACAAGCAGTTATTGAAAACATTTGTTGGAAATATTCCATAATATTGTACAAGTGCAAAACATTTTCCACTTGCCCTTTTGCTGTTGGTAAAGACACTTAAAAATGGGGTGACTAGCGTTTGAAGTGAACTACCATTGTTGTTGTTGTTGTTGTTGTTGTTGTTGTTGCTGTTTTCTTCAGTTGATAGAATTGATCATTTCTCTGTTCAGGAAAGTATATTCAGAAGACCAAGTGTCCTGTCACCGTAGCGACTATGATTGGCTCCTCCCACCTGTCCTCAAGGTGAGTGAGTGTTTGACTCTACAGCTACTGCACATGCTCACTGACTGTCTGTTGCAGGGTAACCATGACAGAATACGTCATCTAGTCACTGCTTGTGATGTGAATGTTAATGCACAGAGCTCAGACGTAGGAAACAGGTAAAGTACAGTCAGTTTCAAAAATGCTTGGAACTAATTTTCCATCAATGGTTCACCAGTGCACCATGTTCCCCACCCATTGATGGGTGTGTCTCATATTTTGTAATAACATCGTGGTGTGTGGAAGGAGATAAAGCTTTCTGAAGATCATGTAACATTTCTCATCAGTGATAATTCCTGTTGCAGTATTGTTTTCATTCTCCCATGAGACAGCTGGTAATGTTCTTGTATAATGCTCATAACAGTTTTCTTGTTTGTTGTTGTTGTTGTTATTATTTGGTCTTTTTGTTAAGTCTAATTCAGTTTATCTCCAGTTACTGTATTTTGTACAGTGTACTGCATCGAGCTGTCTCTAAGAAAGATTTGGTCACAGTTGCTGTTCTAATTAACCCTCAGCGCGCATGCGCAAGAGGGTTACAGTAGTCCTAGTGTCATTCATTCATTCATTCTGTCACTCTGTCTGTCAACAGGCACTTCTGGAAGGTAGGAACCAGCCAGGCTTTGAAAGCGGCATCAAACAGCAGTATTTCACGAAGTAAGTTCAGTTAATATGCCAGAATTTTGATTTTGGACTTCATTTTCCAGAAAAAAGAGAGTCTTTCCAGAGCCGTGCGATCGTAGGCTTACAGCGGGAACCGCCCCTTAAAAAACTCACTTGTCACGTGAGCCAGCTTGCGTTGAAAATCAACTTTTAAATAGCTAACAATTACATGCATTCAGCGTGAGGTGTTGCGTTGCGTAGTTGTTGAGTGAGCACGTAACTAATCTAATAGTCTCTGGTTCGAATCCTTGTCGACGCTATTTTTTTTTTCATCTTTTTTTTCATCCTGTTTTTTTTTCTTTTTCCTTTTGTCTTCTTGCCTTATTTTTCTTTATTTTCCTCTTTCTTCCTACTGTTTTTATTTCTTTCCTACCTTTTCCTTTCTTTTCTTTCGTGTACTGTTTTTCATTCTTTCTTCTTCCTTTTTCTTTTCTTCCTACCTTTTTTCATTCATTCCTCTTTCTTTTGTACCTCTTCATTGTCTTTTTCTCTTTCCTGCCTCTCTTCATGCCACTTCTGTTTCTTTTTTTTTTTCTACACATTTCCTTTGCTATTATTTTCTTTATCATACTAGCTAACTAGCGCTGAGGGTTTGCACTTCAGTGCTCTAGTTGTAGCTGTGCTCATAGTAGCTTTAATTCTGAACTTACATACTGAACATCTTTTGTCATCCCAAGCCAGTAATTTTTAACAGTTATCATGTCTAGTTTTACCATGAACTGACTTAGCTTGAGTTAACTTAGTGTGGTTACTCTAAATTGTTAATAAGGGGACTCCTTAAGAAAGATCTCATGTACTTTCCACTAACAACTTAAAAAACATAATATTTCTATTATATCTTTGGATTCAAAATAAGTTCGTTTTTTTATATGTTTAGGATGTTTAATTAAGTGGCGATTTATTATTTTCAAGTAATAATTGCATGATTCCAGGTGATTTAGTTTTAAAAAATTTGCTTATCCATTTTATAGGTAGTTTCACTGGGATTTGCTGTCTTCTAAAGATCTTTGGTTTAAGTTTTAGTTAACCAAAATGACACTACATTGTTTATTGTTTATAAATTTTCAACAAGAAGCCAAATCTTCCTGTTACGTTTTAATTAACATAATAGTGCATGTTAGGAAGATAAAATTTGCTATAATTAAAATTATTTCAGCAATAGTTATATAGTAAGCTAATTCCATAAGCAACTATCACCAGATGAGCACATAATATTTGATACTGTAATCCAATATGAGCCTTGAACATTTAGAACTTGAACAAACTTTCCCTTTTGAACCTTATAACTTACATTTTCTCCCAAATTGGTGGTTGTAATCCCCCTCCCCCCTCCCCACCCCCCAATATAAGGATACACATTTGTCGATAACTTTTGCAATGTTGCATTGAGGTTATCTGATAACCATCTTTCTTCTAGCTGAGTTATCTTTTCCTCTTTATAAACCAACTAGTCTTTCAGCCAATATTCTTGGTATATAATCTGCCTGATCTTCAGTAAGATCTTTAATTAATGCAAGCCATAATGAAATAATGAAGCAAAGTTAAAATTAGCAAAATGAACCAGCAATAGCTCTCTCTCTCAATATATATATATATATTATATATATAATATATTCCATGTTAGATATCTTCTCATTAATGTTATTATTAGGGACATAACCCATTCGATAGCACACAACATACTGGGATATTAGCTCATTACCCTAGTAGTTATATACAACAGGCCTGGCTTACCAATTTTCCTGGTTTTTACAGCTACCTTCCTCTCAGTATCCTACCAAGCCAGGTTAGGACAGCTGCTAAAATATAGGCTGGGCTTGTGTGGGGGTCCCAAGAGAGTCTTAAAGCTAACTTTATCTATTAATTACAAACCCCCTAGTAAGAACTACTGCAGTGAAGATATAATATATTTCACTGTCAAGCTATATTTTCACTGTCCTCTGGTTCCCCAGACAGTAAATTAGCCTGCTCATGAAATATTTCACCATATTTCACTCTGACTACTCCTGCAATAAGTACTATATGTAATGCTAGCTAGCTACCTTATTAAATATCCCCCACCCGCCCTCCTGCAATCTATTACACCCACAGTTAATCGAAAATCAACGTTTAAAAAAAAAAAAAAGGTTAAAAATATTGTATTTATATAAGCTACTTTTGTGTGTACTTCTTACATTAGCTATCATTGTAGCATAGAAAGAACAAAATCATTGAGTTGTTTCCCCTAAAATTTGTTCAAAAAGAAGAATTACATGCATCAAAACATACTCAGAATGTACTATACATGTTATTGAGATAATAATACAAAAAAATTTAAAATAAAAAAATTGAAACACAATCCGAATTTTAAACTACAATAGTGAAGTAATAACAAAAATAAAAATGGAATTAACTAAAAAATTAATTACATTAGCAGCTGAGTTTGTGTTGGCAACTCTTGTTATTGTGTTTTCACAATGAGAAAATTTTGAAATACTCATATGCTGTCAGCTTAGGTCCAGGTTCAGCAAGTCATCTGGAGGATTATGCTAAATGGTTTCTGTTTTTTAACAAACTCCACAATCATACTGCATCAGAATTGAAAAGAAAATGTAAATTATTACCATACGACCTTGTGAAGGACAGCACAAGGATACTTTATTGGAATAAAAAAAAGAATAATAGTTATTTGGCAATAGATAATAGAACTCAACAACACACAGAAACTTAAATTGTTTAATTCCCGAATCCAATTTCCTCCAAGTGTCTGGTAGGATTCCTCATAATTGAACTCTTTTTTTTCAGTTGGAACAGTATTATAGGAACATTCAAGTTTTCACTGAATAATTAGCTAGCTATATTGAATCCTCTCTATTAAGTAATTGATTGTAACAGTAAGTGAGACCATTAATTTTACTCATTCATTACTTAACATACCTATCAAGCTACTGCAATCATCACTATTGCATTTATTTCTAATTGAAATAATAAGAGAATAAAGGAAACTTATGGAATGATATATTACACTCTTGGAATAATAACACAATGTTTTAGAATGAAAAAAGAATACGTATTTCTAAAAATTCTAGCATAATCCAGCGTGGCCCTATTCTCAAGTGATACTTCTACATAACACTAGTAAAAATATAATACCCAACGTCAACAAAAGTAATTTTGTGTGTTTGTGTATACATAATATAGCTAATAAAGCTTGCTGCAACATCTGATGTAGGTATTGAGTTTAAATATTCAGTCACTCTTTTCAGTTTTTGCCTGCTGAACTAAACTTTTAAGAAACTTTGAACTTATCTGTGGTTTCTAACTCATCAGGTTCCAATTCAGTGTCAATTGAGGAAATGTCAGTTTCTGAGTCTGGCAAAAACTCTGGAAAATTGTTTTTTTTCTCAATAAAATTTACTCATAAATATCTTCCGTGATCTTTCCTACGCACAAGTGCAGTCACATTAGCTACACCAGCCTGAATTTGTGTGTCCATAAAGTTTAAGCATATTTTAAGAAATTCACTGTGATATAGCAAGGAAGCCACTTTGGCTTGTTAAATGCGCTTTCCTGCACAATGATACATGCTATTATAAGTAGCACTAGCTGTTGAAGGCGGACGTTCAATAGTGTGGATACAGTAAGTAGTGTCCATTCCAATTATTTATAATTTAAACAGGTTCAACTGACTCCACATTAAATGATGACGCCACTACACAAATTACATATTGAAATCCTGTAATTTCTAAGCACTGATTCTGGAGCTTTTGATGAGATCATCATTAAGCCAACCAAAAAGTGGTTTACATTGGTTGTCTTTTTAATGCAATATGTACTCTCATGACATCATTTTAGGAGTTATTTATAAAATAATAGTTCCCTAATAATTTATGTTGAATAACTAGTCTTTTTAGTCTCTTCTAGTCTCTTAAGTCTTTTCAGTCTATTTTGTCTCATATAATCTCTCCTATTTTGAACTTACCTGTAGTTTCTAACTCATTTGGTTCCAATTCAGTATCAATTGAGGAAATGTCAGTTTCTGAATCTGGCAAAACTCTGGAAAATTGTCTTGATTCTCAATAAGCTACTTGCTGCAAATCCCTCTACTTCATCGTCATCTGTTTGGTCACTGATGGATGAGATAACTGGTGCACAATTTGAAATAATACTATCAGTGCAATGAAACATGGCAGGGGAATCATTTGTAACAGGGAGTGGTGAATAGCTTAAGAGTCAGAAATTAACCCTTATTCCCATATTTGATTCTGATTTCTCTGATGAGCCATCTTGCTGACAAACATCGCTCCCATTGGAAATTAGAGACTTTAGTGAATGTCGTTTGTGAAAAACCTTTAGTCTAGGTGTATGTACATACAGTAACAATAATTTTAATTCAGTGTGTAAGATCTCAAATACTATACCTGCATACATTGACAGGTTTCTTGAGAGTTTGACACTTCTTACAGCTGCACGATGCTAACTAACACTGTGGATGACACGGGTGCCGATGGGTCAACTATAGTAGTTAATTGTGATGTTCTTGTTTTACCCAACTGTTTTTCAGTTCCTGCCTTGACTAATAATAATAATAATATATAATAATAATATATAATAATAATAATAATCGATGATGATAATGATGATGATGATGATGATGATGATGAAGATTAACCTAATGTATATATAATGTGCTAGGTTACACTTGCCTCTTTTTCTTTGGAAAAGTTGTGTAGGCATAAAAACGACTTCTTGCAAATATATGCTTCTTCACCCCCTCTTCCTTCTTTTAGGGATACATTTAAAACCATAATGAAGGGGACATTATTCACTAATGAATAATGTCCCCCTCCCTTCCTCTAACTTGCATGCTTACCACTTGCTCATCCTCGTTGGTGCTTCATGCTGGAGAACCTAACTACTGGCAGAGCTGGATTCAGGAATTTTGACAAGGGGGGGTTCTAAGAAAATTGCACCCATAACCAAACCCAAACCACACCCACCTTAGGAAAAACAATGACGATTAAAAAAAAAAGAACTGATTAAGTAATACAATGATGATTATAGCCAACAGAAAGTATAATGGAATGATATTTAGTCAACAAAAAGTGAAGGTTAAAAAGTCTTTGAGCATGAGTTTGAGTGAATGCTAGGCAGACATCATCCACTGAAATTATTTTACTATAATGCATGGCAATCACTCCAAGGTCAGACATACGTTCTTCAGCCATGGTAGATCTTAAGCAGGTTTTTATTCTTCTTAACAAAGAAAAGGAACGTTCAGCTTCAGCACTTGTAATTGGTAGTGTACATGATATTAAAAGTAGCTGATGTATGTTCGGAAACGAATCACTGTCACATGATCCAAGTGCCAAGAGAAAAGTATTTGGAATATCAGCCCCTAATTGACTCTACCAAAGGGTCTGCCACCGCCTAAGCTCATTTTGTAAAGAACTTGGGAAAGGAAGATCACTCTCCCAAAAGAGTAAAGATTGTTTGGCCTCCTTAATACTTTCTATGTTCAAATTGTCACTTAAGGTTATAATAGAAGGCATAAGGAATAATAATCTTTTAGAGTGACCATGGTCATTAGAAAATCTCTCCTTCATTTGACTCAGAAGTGAATCAATCAAAGGGATTGCAATTTCCCTTTTGTAGTGCTGACTAGGAGACTCACTAGGAGTATTGCTTCTATTCCTTTTGTGTGCTGACTAGGAGACTCACTAGGAGTATTGCTTCTATTCCTTTTGTAGTGCTGACTAGGAGACTCACTAGGAGTATTGCTTCTATTCCTTTTGTAGTGCTGACTAGGAGACTCACTAGGAGTATTGCTTCTATTCCTTTGAAAGCTTGTTTTTCTTGGCACAAATTCAGCAACACCTACTTTATTGGCCAAAGTTAGTACTTCTTCATACCAAGAACTGAAAACCATATCGATATTCTTTCTAGAGGTATCAATGTTCTCAATAACAGTATTTACCATAGTATATGCCTCATAAACATCTTGCTCACATTTTTGTAGTTTTGATGTCTGGATAATCCTGTGGGGAAAGTATTGCATCCAAGAAAGTAACCAAAACCTCATACATCTCATGAAAAATTGCATAGCAAGTATGTCACTCCACCTAGTCTTGCAAAGACCAGGAAGTTTAGAGTGAGATGATGAGTTAGGGAGGTATTCATGCAGAGTCAATTCAAACATCCTCTGCCGTTTTGGGCTATGATATAGAAACAAGTGTGCTTCATTCATAAGGCCAATAAGATTTCTTACTTCCTGAACTTTGCTTGAAGCAGCAACAGATAAATTAAGGCAATGGGAGTAGCAATGTGTGTAAAGGGCTAATGGAGAAATTTCTTTAAGTTTAGCCTGTACCTGCTGTATCTGACCACATCACAGCAGCTCCATCGTAAGCCTGACCACGAATCTTTGCTGGATCTAAAGAGACTGAGGGAAGAGAAAGAGAATCCAATATCTTAGCACAAATGGCGGAAGCATTCACTCTCTCCAAATTCACAAAATTAATGAGACATTCTTTAATATGTGGTTCTTTTGGAGAAGTTAAATCTACAAATCTCAAACATACCGCAATGATTTCTTGGTTAGCATGAGGATCAGTCACCTCATCTGCAATAACAACAGTAAAAGGTAAATTCTTTTCCCTTACATTTTTTGTTAGACTCTCCCTTATTTTACAAGCATAGACATTATGTCATTTTGTATAGTTTTGCTTGTGTAAAGGGCATTACGCTTAGCAAATAGCAGGTGATTGCGAAGTGTACTACTAAATTTCCCCATCAATTGAAGAAGAGCTACAAAATTGCCTCTATTTATGCTTTCATCGGAAAAATCCACTTTATCATCATTATTACCTCTGAATGGTAAACCTTGCTTAGCTAAGAACTCGACAGCAATCACAATGAGACGCAAAATATCCTTGTTTGTTTGTTCTTGTTTATTTTGCTGTTTCAGAAGCTGATTATCAATTCTATCATCAGGATTTCTGAAATTTTGAGCAAAAAGGTCAGCCTTTTCTGCTGCACGACAATGCATTGAACTTTTGTCATGAGAAGTAAGAATACCATTCTTCCTAGTGCCTTTGTATATGGCCTTTGATAAGAAGAACAAACTAAAACACCTGGATTTGCTCCTTGGCTACCACCACGATCTGGTTGTTGTGGAAAAAGAACGCAGTAACGGCAGAGACCACCTTCAAGTTTGTTACTATATGACAGCCATGGAAATTGTTCAAGCCATCGAAGCTGAAAGGTGGCATTCCAACACCTTCCTTGCTTAGTAACAGGATGAGAGTGTAGAACATCATTTGGTGAGGGTCTGAAATGATTAGTAAGAAATTGAATCTTTTGTGCATCTGTCATTTCTTGAGATAAATGCCTCAGCCGATCAATGGAGCCATGTGCAGCATGTATAAGGACCCCGAGGTCTATCTGCCACATTGTATTAACATAACCAGTTGTGGGTGCCGGTTCAGAACAACTTGGTTGTAATGAATTCATTGTCTCACCTACACTAACATCATTACTTGTAGATTCATGGCACAAAGCATCTGATGGTGATAGACTAATAGTAGGAGCATCAGAACGGGACCTTTTCCCAGATCTAACAAAGAAAATCAAAAAATAAATTTTATTATTCTTATACTATAGCTATATTATAGCTGTACCTGGTGGTCAACATTTCTGCAAGATTCATACACCCTTCTGCACTCCGTTTTTTTCCCTCTCCGACCAGACATCATGCCAGTGAGAGAGAAAAGACTAGTTCTCCAGTTAAGTGGACTACAGCTTATAGCTACAAGTAGCAGAATATCAAGCTGAGCTAGAGACCTGTCACTGCCTGCAGGGAGAAGCAGAGACCTGGTGTAGAATTAGAGGGCAAAACTGACAGAGTTGCTGGTAGCAACAAATTTTTTGGTAAGTTACGAACATGAATGAATTACAGAGTGAGCAATAAATTGTATGAGCACTTCAGTGAACATGTGATTTATCATTAGAAGGAAATGTGATCTATATTGTCGTAGACATGTGCAATGTTAGAGCAGGGCAAAAGGTGATTATTAATTCATTTTAGATTTTCCCACTACATCACCTATATATAAAAGTTAATACCCACGGTAAAATATTAATTTTGTTGATACGTAATATGAACTATGTAATATTATGCTTTCATAATCTGATATGAGTTTAGGTCTATCCTGAAAAGTTATTTCAAATTGTCATCATTTTTATTTGCCATCACATGCACTGGACGGACTATAGTTATATAGCCATTTTTGACATGTTGTTTGTTATCCTTTCACGTGTGGCTGTGTATAGGCTAGCCTAGTTTGTTTGTTTTTTGTTTTGTATCTCATTGTAACAGATGATGGAGAAGAATTACTCATAGTAGCATTTACCCACCAGCCTAGAATTAGAGTAATTCCTATTCTGAAGAAAACGTGTTCTTACCATCCTCAGTCAGAATGTCAATAAGTTCTTGGGAACTTATTACCTAAGAAGCTCAAAGTCCCTAGGGACAGAGAGTGGATTGGGGAAAGTGGTGACCACACCCACCCCAAGATCAGCACGGGGAGTAAGTCCTCCCTGCCAAACCGGGGAGGCAGAAGACGACGACAACACGGAGATGAGCCACACCCCAGACCTTTTATTTCAGCACATAAATACAAAATCACTCTCTTACCTGATTAATGGTAACTTTTGTAATATCAAACATCTGCCATTTGATAACCTAATTTACCAGTAACTCTTGAACAAGCTCTCAACTACGATAAAAATTAGACCAGTGTTATTATTTGCAATTATAGCCAACAATTATGGAATTACTACTTACCTCAGTATTGATAACTTCTGTAGTATCAAATTTAAGTTACTTTGACTATTGGAATCACCATGAATTCTTGACAACAAGCTCTCAGCTACAATAACAAAAGACCATCAATTGTAGCAAATAAATACAAAATTACTTTCTTACCTCATTTTCTTGAGCAGTGGTAACTGTTGTAATACCAAATTTGAGCCATTTTGCTAAAACACCTGGACAAAACAGAAAGGCCAGAGTTATTTTTGCATATTTAGCTAACAAATATGGAATTACTTACTTAACTTCCCGAGTAGTAGTAGCCTGCTTACCATTAATACCACTATGGCATTCTGACTACCAATGGCTCTTGACAACCAACAATCCGCACTCCGTATCTTTAAAGGGCACGCGTACCTGCATCCATACACACATATACTAGTGGTGTGCTTGAGCACAAATGGCGAGCGAGCCTTAAACACACTATTGTTAAATGATTGATTTTAACAACTAACATTCCAACTATTAAAACAAAGTCGAGTTGTTAAATTACGCATATGAGGGAAAGGGGATTCAATGCCATAGTAACATACAACTGTACATACCTACGCAAGACTTACCTTCGTGGTTTGTCTGGTGGACATAAGTTTTTGAGTTTTAACTCCACCCGCAAAACAATTCAAAGCGTTAAACAATTCAATTTCTAAGGTGATACGGGTAATGATCGCTAAACCGGAGGATTCTGTTTAGTGAAGATTGGGACAATACAAAAACTTATCGGAGCTCCATTTCTATTCGAGTTAGTGGCGGTTGTTAGTTAATACGCTACTTGTCACAGTTATAAGCCCTACTCAACAGTATTTACTTGAAAATTCATTGTCCACTAGACGAACCACGAAGGTAAGTCTTGCGTAGGTATGTTCAGTTGTGTGAAAGTATTGTGCGTTACAACTACTATTAAGAATATCACAAAGAAATTTTTAAATAACGCGACTTGATTTTGTTGCTTCTTTATCAATTCAAACAGTTGAGGGGAGCGGTTACTTTGGCATTGAATCCCTTTTATCGCATATGCGTAATTTAACAACTCGATAAGGCTCGCTCGCCATTTGTGCTCAAGCATAACATATACCCGATTTTGCATTATCCACCCCTAATACTGTCATTGACCTTAGTTCAAGTTACCACCTGCTGGACAAGCATAATATTATCCTACCTACCTGGTAAATATCGGATCTGTTTCTAAGCTAGTGGACAACCTATATTCAGAGGATCCAGTCAACGAGAGAACAAGGTGAGATTTACAACCTCTGTCTCTATTCTCTCAGAATTCTTCTGACTGAGTCAGGTCGTCGAGTTGACTTTCTTTCTGGAACTCGGATGCTTCCACAGTCGCTAGTGGGTCTTCACTGCTAATTACTTTGCTTCTCTCTTTAGTGTAGTGCACGTCAAAAGACTACGCCGGGATCAAGTCCATAGTCCCAAACAAATGTCATTATGAACATGAAATTTATTGCTTTCTCTGAAACGCAAGCTATATAATTATTTCATCTACAACATAATACAAATTTTGAGCTGTTGGACTTGTAGTATCATTAAGAATTGACACTTGCAACGAAGTAATGTAAAAACTAGAGCACTGAAGTGCAAACCCTCAGCGCTAGTTAGCTAGTATGATAAAGAAAATAATAACAAAGGAAAAGTGTAGAAACAAAAAAAAGAAAGAGAAGTGGCATGAAGAGAGGCAGGAAAGAGAAAAAGACAATGAAGAGGGACAAAAGAAAGAGGAATGAATGAAAAAAGGTAGGAAGAAAAGAAAAAGGAAGAAGAAAGAAAGAAAAACAGTACACGAAAGAAAGAGGAAAAGAAAGGAAAAAGTAGGAAAGAAATAAAAACAGTACATGTCAAAAAATGTTGGACATTAGTAATACAAATGTTTCTAAAAGTACACACCCCCAAAAACGTACATCCTGTTAAGTTCCAATACATTACAATGTCAATCTTACTATCTTATAGAGGTTTTCTCTTGTTGTACTCAATACAGAACAAAATATTCACTGGCTACGGTTCTCCTAACATTCTTCAATACCTCAGTGTGCTCCTGGACAAGTGGGAAGCTATAGGGACGCCCGCAACCATCCGCCATCTCGGCAGAAAGTTGATCGACCCTGCCGTTGTCACCATACATTTTTCTATTGTGTTTTTGTTTACTCCGTTTAAAATTTCTTTATTGTTTTTCACTTAATATATATCAAAAAGTTACGGTCGGATTCGGGACCCATGAGTTCTGCTCTGTCAACCAATACCTAATTCATTGGGTTTCCACACTGGTTAAGCGGTGCCATTAACGGTTTTTGTTGCGGGTAACTCTAGCGGGCAATATTGAGTAGGTGCTAAGAGGTGCTGGTGAGTGTTCAATAGCTGTGGTGGTGGTGGTGCCTGTTCCTGCTAGGCGGTAACAATGGTATCCTTGCAAGTGAGCAAGTAAGTTTTCTTGAATATTTTAGAATAGCTATCTGTGACCTGTATATGGCCTCTGTGACTAATTTTAATATTATTGTACAGCTATTTTGTTTATAACATCAGTCATCCCAATAAAGTTGGCACACCACTTTTTGATTTAAACTCTGATTCTGAAGCTGAAGTTGAAGTATCTGAGTTGTCCCTTTCCGTCAATCAACTCGCAGTTGAGAGAGTAATCACTAAAGTCTTCACACATTATCACTGTGATGTTGTGATTACTGATCGTTTGAGATCAATGTTTACTTCAAAATTATGGAGAATGGGCAGGGCTCTGCAGTCGAAGGGTGGAAGAGGTAGAGAAAAAATAATAAATAAATGGAGACATAGTAACTGGTCGATTGAAATTGAAGAGAATGAAGTAATTGTACCAGTTAACAGTAGAAAGAGGAAAGCTACCAATGTATTAATTCAGAGTGAAAAAAAGAAGAGCAAAAAGCTTGAATGTGAGCTTAAAGAGTCGAATAAAAAATTAAAGGAAATGTCCAATCAAGTAGTTGCCATACAAAATTCAGCTAAAAAAATAGCATCGTCATTGAAAGCTTCACCAAAATTCGAGACAAGAAAAAGAAAAAAGTTGTCAGAATGTTCTCCCCAATATCAACGCAAAAAAAAAAATAATAAAATGCATGATGTTCAAGCTCTTATTTCGATTGTAAATGATGAAAATTTTGAGGCAAAAAAAGTTGAATTACAAAATAAAGAAAATGGAAGTATTTTAGTAGTTGATACTTCTCATTCTTCTGACACTAGCCTGACAAATCCTGACAAAATTGATGCCACTATTAAAAGAACATTATATGTAAAGGAAAGGTTTAATGTGTCTGATGTAGCATATCATGAATTTTCTATGATAAATTCTACCCTTCCTCGCTCTAGTGTTTTAAAAAAAGAAGCAAAACTAATGAATAGTAAATGCATTGTTCGAGCAACCCCAGGAGATATTCCTGGAGTGCAGCAGTCACTCAGCGAGCGTTTGATAAAATGCATGGAGCACCTTGTAGTTGAAAATTCTGTTTTTATGGAAAAAATGCATGTTCGTGTTAAGATTACTGGGGATGGAACTTGTATCAGTCGCAGTCTGCATGCCGTAGTCATAGCTTTCAGTATTATTGAAGAATGTGCTAATCCGAATTCCCCTGGGGGAAATCATACTATTGCATTATTAAACTGCAATGAAAAGTATTCTGAGTTATCACAAGCATTGGAAGACATATGTGATGAAATAAAGTCCTTAAAGTTTATAACAGTAAATGGTGACCAGTTTTCTGTTGAATTTTACTTAGGAGCTGACTTGAAATTTCTTGCTCTTTGTATGGGCATTGAAGCAGCAAATGCAAAGTATTCTTGTATATGGTGCACCTGTCCTGCAGAGGACAGATATAACATCAATAAAATTTGGTCCATTAAACATAAAGAACATGGAGCCAGAACAATTGAAGACATAAAAAAGTTGTCAATAAAGAAAGGGAAACAAAAATTAGGTTGTATCAGACAGCCCCTTTTCCCTTCAATTCCAGTTGACCACGTCATACCTGATATACTGCATCTATTTTTGAGAATTAGTGATGTACTGACAAACTTATTGATACAAGAATTAAGGCGAATGGATGGAATTGAAAGATCATCAGATTGTGGTAACCATTTAATGAAATATAAAAACTTTTTAAATGAAAACGCTAAAGTAAGCTTTCATTTTTATTCTGACAAGACTACCAAATCTCTAAAATGGAGAGATTTAACTGGACCAGAAAAGTTACGACAGTTTAGCAAAATAGATATTCCTACTCTTTTTCCTAATATACAAGAAGCAAGCAAGATACAATTTATTTGGGTAGAATTACTAGAATTATATACTATTCTTCGTGGTATAAAGCCCCTGACAGATACAGATATTCAAAGCTTTAAAATTAGAGTAAAAAAATGGTTATCAGTTTTTTTGTCAATATATCAAACAAAACACGTCACACCATATATTCACATTCTTGTAAGCCATGTACCAGAATTTCTGGAAATTTATGGATCCTTGTCTCCATTCTCTCAGCAAGGTTTGGAAAAATTAAATGATGACATAACAAAAAATTATTTCAGAAGTACTAATCATCGTAATCATGAGGCATTAACACAATTACTGTTCAAACTTAATCGTGTAGAAGACCTTCAAAATTTTGGCCGTACTAAAGAAATTCATTCTTGCAGTGGTTGTAAAGGTAGAGGGCACAATATCCGCACTTGCAATAAACTTAAGACAACCAAATAAAGTGCAATAGAGAAAGAAATTACATAAACATTTATTAGTATTCTTTTTTTTTTTGTACTAGCTAGCTAAGTGTTATACTTACGTCATATTTGCTCAATCACTGTAAACTTTTGTTCATATTTGTATATATTTCATGATGTTGACAAAACTTAATGATTAGTTAAAAATATATTCTTGTCCTTCCCAAACATGCTAGGTGTACCATCACCCCTAATGAAACAAAAAACTAAAATATGTCCCATGTGACGTGTGCTTTTTTGTGGTATAAAGGATGGTGAAGGAAAATATTCTGTTAAAGTGTGTGCAGTATAAATATAAAAATCAACAGTATTAAGAATTACATAGCCAAAGTCTCCACTACTATTTAGACCTCTATAATGCCAGTTTTGACCGAGAAGACAGTCTAGGTCTTGATATTGTTTTATTTTGTAATGTTGCACTCCACGAATCTTTTGCTTCTTTGTGCCTAACATCTCCAAATCGCTATTAAATGCTATCTGTTTGAAGGACACACTTATTCGAACAACTGGAGAATCCTTTCTCGATCCGTTTAATGCTTTTTTAATTTTATTCCCTAATTCTTGATAAATTTCTAAGGGTCCAGAGAAATGTGAAGGAGAACAATTTTCTGATGATTCCCGAACTGCATGTTTAGCAATGGCCCTAGATATATTAGTATCTTCTTCTTCAGTATGCTGCTTAGCTCTCTTGAAGTCAATTACATAAATGTCTGCCAAAGATGGTTCTTTGTAGTAAGGCCTACTTCTCTTTCTAAGGACTCTGCTGACTGCCATGATAAAACCAGCTGCATTATTTTTTTTACTGGGCAGTGATGTCATAACCACTTAAAAAAATGTAGTTGTGGTTAAATTAGTCAACCAGGCATGTAGCCTCAGTTTTGTTTCCCTTTTAGGTAGCATGTTTTTCATATGAGGAAGAAAGAGGAAAATAAAGTAAATAAGGCAAGAAGACAAAAGGGAAAAAAAAACAGGATGAAAAAAAAGATGAAAAAAAAAGCGTCGACAAGGGTTCGAACCAGAGACTTTCAGGTTAGGTATTTGCTCACTCGACAACTACGCAACGCAACACCTCACCCTGAATGTATGTAATTGTTAGCTATTTGGCGAGCGAGCGTAGTTAACAAATATGGAATTACGTACTTACCTCAGCTTCACTCGAGAAGTAGTAGCTTCCATAGCATTAATACTATGGCATTCTGACTACCCAACGGCTCTTGGCAACCAACCGGCACTCCGTAACCCCCCATAAAACGGCGAAGTTTTGAAATTAAGTCTGGAAAAGGGTCTTCAATGCCATATTAACCTGTCGAATCAACTTTTTGTGTCTTGAAAACAAGCGTTTTAGCAGGAATTTTCTCATACTTTGGAGCTTAAGTATAAAGTAAGGCTTGCTTAATGATGTAGTTTCAGAATAAACTGGAGTCAAGCCTAAATAGCCGTGTTTTTAAGAGAAAAAAGTTCCCCGCGCGCGCGTTTAAAGAGCATACGTACCATCCATACATACATACATATATATATATACTATTTTTAGCTTACTTCATGCAAACACTATAATAGCAGTTATGACATTTTGATTTCAGCAAACAAATACAAAATCACTCTCTTGCCTGATTAACAGTAACATTTTTATGTTACTGACAGCTTAGTAGCAGACTAGGCTGGGTTAATACCAGGCAGAGTACCAGTGATGGTTGGTTAGGTAAAGGGGAGTGTCAGGTGGGATCATGCGCAAAGGCCCCTCCACGTGCGGGAGGTGAATAATTAGAACACACCAGCGGGAAAGAGCAAAAGTTACTGAAGAGAGGATTTTAAGTCAATCATGGATAACGAACCTGTTACTAAGAAGAGGAGAGTGTGTGATGAAGGCTCCGGTGCTGGTACGAGCGGTGCTGGTACGAGCGGTACGAGTGAGGCTGATTTGGCGAGCAGGGTCAAAGCGCTGGTGGAGGAGGCACTTAAGGCACACGTGGCTAGAAGCAGATGTACTAGTGGCTCCGGTGGGAAGTCTGACAGCGGTGGTGACCACAGCAGCGGTCTGGGCAGCAGCAGCTCTGGCAGTGGCACAGTGGGGGGTATGTTTGGTTGAAATAGCCTACTCGGGTGGTTTATTTTTGCTCTATTGTTGGTGTACAGCCTGACTGGCTGTGGTGGAGCTACAGATTTGATCATGTTAGTTGTTTTGTTTTGTTTTGTTTTTGGCAGCAACTTAGGTAACAATGGTTGCCATTTTGACTGATACTTTCACTAGCTGTAGTAGGTGGTATACTGCACTAAGAAAGGGCAAGCCACCCAACAGCAACTTGGGATGGCATGTGGCTTGATAGCATGTGTACAGGGGCATATAGGGCTCCATAGTTAGTTTGTCACATTTTGCTATGAGCATGTGGCTCACTTAATAGTAGTGATTTTAAAGGGCGTGTGGCTCTATGTAGTAGATGAAATGTTGTTATGAGCATGTGGCTCACTTAATAGTAGTGATTTTAAAGGGCGTGTGGCTCTATGTAGTAGATGAAATGTTGTTATGAGCATGTGGCTCACTTAATAGTAGTGATTTTAAAGGGCGTGTGGCTCTATGTAGCTAGTAGATGAAATGTTGCTATGAGCATGGGGCTCACTTAATAGTAGTGATTTTAAAGGGCGTGTGGCTCTATGTAGTAGATGAAATGTTGCTACGAGCATGTGGCTCGCTTAATAGTAGTGATTTTAAAGGGCGTGTGGCTCTATGTAGTAGATGAAATGTTGCTATAAGCATGTGGCTCGCTTAATAGTAGTGATTTTAAAGGGCGTGTGGCTCTATATAGTAGATAAAATGGTGTTATGAGCATGTGGCTCACTTAATAGCGGTGATTTTAAAGGGCGTGTGGCTCTATATAGTAGATAAAATGGTGTTATGAGCATGTGGCTCACTTAATAGTGGTGATTTTAAAGGGCGTGTGGCTCTATATGGTAGATGAAATATAGTGTTATGAGCATGTGGCTCACGTAGCAGTGGCTCTATATAGTAGATGAAATGTGTTATGGGCGGGTGGCTCACTTAATAGTGGTGACTTAAAGGGCGTGTGGCTCTACATAGTAGATGGAGTATCGTGTTATGGGCATGTGGCTCACTCAATAGCAGTGAATAGGGGGCGTGGGCTCCCTATAATACTTCAAGTAATGGGCCATATGCATACGTGGCTAACTTAACAGCAATGACTTGCATGGCATGCAGCTCTCTATAGTAGCTAAGGTATAGTGCCATGAGCATGTGGCTCACTTAATAGCACCTAGGGAGAGGCGGGGCATGTGGCCACCGCCTTGGCTCGGAGAAGCATAGGCCTGTTATTGGGACTGTGTGCTGATGGCACAGTTGTTGTGTTCATACAGGCCGGGGCACGGTCGATGATCATGCTGTGGCGGCACTGGGCCTACCAAAGTCGGCAGATGGCTCAAAGACAAATGGTGCGGGTTCGACCAGTCGCCCAGCAGAGGCGGCAGCAAAGGGAGAAACAAAGGCAGCAGAGGGAGAGGCCCAGAAATTTTTAATGGGCGTTACCCTGCCTACTGTTCCAGCCAGGCTAGTTAAGCGGATCCTGGCGGGGGAATTTGTGGACATGGGGGAGTTGTCCCAGGACGCCCTCCGGGCGGAGTTTCGAAGGTCCACCGAAGGGGAAGAGAAACCTTCTAAGGCAAAGCCATTCCGACCAATTGCCGATCGGGATGCTTGGGTGGCCAGCTTTTCCCAGTACGCAGGGGTGGTGAGCCGCTCCTGTCTGGAGAAGGCTGTGGCTCTATGGGGGCACCTGGCCACTGTGATGTCATGCCAGAATAGGGCTACATCTGGCTGGTGGAGGAGCTACGACGTGTCGCTGAGGCACAGTTACTCATCGATGAAGCAGGCTGATTTCCTGTTGAACCAGTGCCTTTTTACACAAGCCATGGTGGACAGCTCGGAGTCGCTCCAGTGCCCGACACCTCCAGTGCCCTTGCCTTTGGCTCCTCAGAGGCAGAAGAGAAGGAGGGTACAGGCCTGCTTCTCTTGGAACGACGGCAGGCCTTGTGCATCAGTGCCGTGCCGTTTCTCTCACTGCTATGCCCGGTGTGGTGGGGATCATGCCAGGAGGTTCTGCCCTACTGCGTTAGAAGCGCTGCCTGGGGAGGAGAGTCGGCGTAACCTCAATTGATCTCGGTCCAGGGACATTCTATTGCTATTGTGTTGAACTTTGTTTTGCTATGAGTTCGCGTGTAGTTATTCTCCTTATGATGCTAAAAAAAATAAAAAATAAAAAAAAATAATAAAAAAAAAAGGGAGGGAGGGGGGAAGGCACGGGCGTTTCACTATGGACATTTAGCGATTAATTGTTACCCGGGGTGGGATTTCCGGTTGGCTTATGAATAAATTCATAAGCTCAGGTAAAATCCAAGCTATAAACCACAATTTTCAAAGGGTCATAACTACATATATTCCCCTCTGTTTCCATTTTTAAAAGTCTAAAAATAGTCAATGACCTTAGAGGTCACATTCCCAATCTATGCACTGGGGCTTAGCCCTTCTAGAAACCTGAGACCGGTCACTTTACCCACAGTGGTTAACCACATGGCTGGTAGTCCGGTATGATGGACCTAAAGTTTGAGCTGATAGTGGACCAGTGGAAGTGCTCTAGAGCTTGAAAATGAGGTCAGTCATTCATTTAACAATAGATTTATTAAAAATCACAACATAGAAATTGATAGCTATTTTTTTTTGCACACAACAACAACAACAAATTGACACATGTTCACACCCCCATCAGTGTGAAATATCATCAGGAGCAGCTTCAGAAATTTTGTAGGGTGTGTGGAGGGTGGCTGAATAAAGCTAAAGGGAGAGCTCAAGCCGTGTATTCATGCTCAGAGTATTCCCTCAGTTTGGAGAAATTTGCCGGAATCTCTATACAGGTAGCAGACGAGGATAGTACATTTCCCATGAAGTTCTGCAATCTTTGTTACGTCAAATTGGAGAGTGTGAAGAAGGCCATTGATGATGGATTTCCTGTACATCAAATTACTCCCATGGAGTGGTTACCACACCAAAATGACTGCAAAGTGAGAGAAATATAAATTATTAAATTAAAATATTGAAAAATTCAAGAGTAATTTTTCTGGTTTACCCCTAGCATGCATCTCATATAGCTTACATCCCATTTACAGACACCCAGCAGATGTGAATACTACTCCAAAGCACTGATGAATGATAACTATTTCCTCACACACTCTCACCAAAACCCTATCCAATAAACACATCATACACACACACACCCTATACAATTGCAACACACACCAACCAACTTACTCCCAATGAAATGGGATACTACCCACATATCAATAGAAAAATCTATTCACAAGGGGTGAGGAGGCAGACCACTATATTTGTTCCCATGCTACAAGTTATTGCAATGCCAATAATAAATTAAAATTTCTTTTTTAGATATGCTTACACTTCCAACACATTTCAAGGGGAGGTGGAAAAAACAGCAAAGCAACCAAAGGGAGAGGCAGGCCAAAAGGAGAGACTCCCAGAGCAGTCATTGAGCATGCAAAATCTATAGCTAAACTGCCATCTCCTATTGAGGACCCCAATCCCCAGTTTATGCACACCTCTTTGACAGACAAGATATCTTGTTGTATTTGCTGTGAAGTAGTCAGGAATCCAGTTCAGCTCTCCTGTGGACAAACCATCTGTTGCGACTGTTGCTGCAAAAGCATACAGTATGCATACTCATTGCAGTGTCCTTGTTGCTATGGCCACACTTTAAGTAGCAAAACCATTTCCTCTCCCTCACCTCTGTTAATCTCCATTCTTGATGAGTCCATTGTGTTGTGCATCAGAAGGTGTGGCAAAATGGTGCAATTCCAAGATTACAGCAACCATCTTAATTGTAACTGTAAGACTCACTATGTCAACACCAACTCGCCTTCTAAAGTAACTCTGAAAGATGTACTTTCCAAGCCTACCTCTTCTCCAGCAACTCCAGTTGAGTTGAAAGCTGCACAGCATCTGGTCAGGCGGCTCATGCAGCATGGAGAAGGAAGCTCCTCTGGAGTAATAAAAGTTCCAACAAGTGGTCAGGTAGATTATCATTACATAATTTACCCATAATGTATTACTTATTGATCTATACTTATATAGCCCCTCACATTGATGCAAGTTCCTGGTAGCAGAGTTTCCAGTTCTGAGGCGAGTGCAAGGACAGTGAAGAGAAGAGTGGAGGTTCTTGACACTGTACGAGAAATTGCAAGTGGCAATGATAGCACTTCTCAATTTGCGGCTGAATTCAACTGCCAGTCACGAGAACACAGGGAAGAACTTCTTCGACAGGTGCAACTACCCCTTGCCGTCCCAGTGGACCATGCTTTGGCGATCAAAGCAGATCTTGCCATCCCATGGACCAAGCTCAGGGTTCTACGAAGGTGATAACAACTTAGTGACAAAATATCTTGTGTAAAAACTACAACATTTGTATTATATATCATAGATGGCTGAAGTCTCTGAACATTTCTATGGCCAGTGAGCGTCAGCAGCGCAAACTGGCAAAGGAAGTAGTAGGAGAAAACATAAGAGCTGAGCGTGCTCCTTTTACAGTTTCCATCGACAAAACACGAGATGAAGTGAGGGAAGTTTCATTCGTTTATAGACCCAACTTAATTGGTGCTATTGCAGATTTATTTGCAAAACACGAAAGGTATTAATAATTTTTAAATTAAACCTATACCTATTTTAATTCATTTTTACCTTTGCTCTAGTTGTGGTCTAACTTGGCATAATGGAGTCATCCCTTCGAGTGAGCTCTGGTGCAAACTGGGAGGTGATAAAGGGCATGGTAGTTTTAAATTGACGATGCAGTTGGTGAACAGTCCCCACCCCAACTCAGTGAAAGAAACCTCCCTGCTGTCAGTTTTCAAAGCTGGTGACTCTGCCTTAAATCTCCACACAGCACTTGATATGTTTCAAGAACACATCATAGAGGCACAAGGGATGCAAATCAAGTAAGGTGTCAACAAATTATCTGACTAATATTAATGATATCTACTTACCAGGAGTTATACTGTTCGCCTGTTCCTCGCCGGCGACTATGAATTTCTCTGTCGCATGTACGGTCTCAGTGGGGCGAGTGGTATGTGATTTTACCTATCATATAAAATGAATTTATCGTACAAAGCACATATTTGAAAACAGGTCGTCACAACTGCTTGTGGTGCCTTATCACCAGTTCCAATTTCCATACCTTTGGCTCAGAGGGGATCTTTTCCACCCAGATCATTGGCATCTCTAAGGAGGATCACACTCGATTTAGGTCCCAGGGTAATGGAGACATTAAAGTGGCCAAACTGTACAATAATGTCATTGGCGAGTTTATATTTGCTATCCCACTTGATAACGTAAGTATTAATGTAATGTATGAGGGGATAAAATTTAACTTACCATAATTTAACAGGTTTGCATCCCAGGACTTCACCTTTCGCTGGGGATTTATAATCGTTTGTGGACCCTGCTAGAAGACCATTGCAAAGAGCTGGACTTCACCCTGGCAACAGAAAGTGCAACTTCAGCGAGCAGTTTTCGTGATGGGAGTACTGCCAGTCTTACCAAGCTGTCCCAACTGAAGGTTGCGTTGGAAGCGGACCTCAAGTATGCACAAGTCATTACTGACTTGATCACATACACAGCAGTAGCTGTTGAGGACCTCAGTAGTGACATCTTCTTTGGCAGCTTGAAGGTAGAACTAGCCACTACACAGATGAGGATCAAAGATGTGGTACAGTTTTAAAATAATATTAAATACCAATATCCTTTACTAAAATGTGACTTCATAGAAAAATGAAATAGCTGACCTTGAAAGAGGATTGAAGAAATTGTTCGACCATACCAGAGGGTCCTTTTACTCTAGCCTGGACAGAAGTCTCCAGAAGCTTGATGTCAAGCGTCAAGCCTACCAAGGTGGTACCTTTGTCGGTAATCATGTACACAAGCTTCTTAAGGTAAAATTTCATTGGTTTTTAATGTAGCACAACTTACTTGTCAATTAACCGTGATAAAATTGTAGTCCGCTAGCATCAGTGTCTTGTGTGATGGGGTCAGGAACATCGGCAAGGATTATCCGTCCATTACAGCTCGATCCGACAAGACTGCGAGCAAGTTTGCCCTAGCTTTTGAGCATTTTGGAGATTGCCACAGAGGGTACAATTCTTCAGTTTGTATGAAAGAAAAAGATATAGATGCGCTGGGTAAATTTAAATATACAATGCATGTAATATTAAAATTGATTTATATTAATATATCGGCAGAAACAAACATCCGTACCTTTCTCAAGTTCTATCGTGAGAATTTTCCAAAGGCATCAATTCTCCCCAAAATGCATATCCTTGAGGACCACGTGATTCCATGGATGCGTAGATGGAAAGTTGGAGCTGGACTGATGGGCGAACAGGGGGCAGAATCCATACATGCACACATGATGAAGCTTGAAAGAGTATATCAAAGTATGCCTAATGAACTTGACAGACTCAAGTACATCTTCCAAGAACAAACTTTAGAGTCTGCTCCATCCCTCACAAATTTAAGACCACCTCCTAAAAAGAAGAGAAAGACCTCCACCAAGAAGAATGAGACCTCCACAGATATTCTCTAAGCTGGCAGAGCAGTAGCTCTAACTTAATTCTATTCTTGTGTTTGTGTTTGTGTAGCTGTAGTGTTTAACTTACTTGCAATACCAAGAGGGCCAGAGAGCTCTAGACCGCAGGTTTTCCAGAGCTTGGCATTCCTTCAAAAAAAATAACTATCAATTTGGAAATGGCTTCAAAGTGTTCAAAATGAGCTGCACTTTCTTCTGTCAGTTTTCAAACTGCTCAGAGCACTTCCAGTCATCCACAATCAGGCAAAAAAAGTCCAGATTAAAATTGCCCACCAGCGCTGCGTGCCGCTCGATTTTTTTTTGATTTTTTTTCTAGGCTTATGCACTGATTGTTTATTCATTTCCTGTTCCTGTTTGGTTAATTGATGATGGCATGACTATTAATAGCATGCCAATTTGCATTGGTTGTTAAGGAAGTTTCCAGGTATTTCAATCTAAGAAAATATTTCTGGGGGTGTGTCTAAGTGCCGGTTATTGAGTTCAATGAAACGCCCGTGAAGGGGCAATAGTTCCAGGAGGTAGAGGTTGCATAGGAGCGTAAGGCTAGTTATTTGGGGGGACTAAGGGGGATAACTGCGCTCAGGGGTTATAGGTTAGTTTGGGATTAGGGTTTGCTTGTTGTTGTTGTTTTTGTTTTTTGTTGTTTTTTTTGTTTTGTTTTTTGTTGTTTTTTTGTTTTTGTTTTTTTTGTTACTCATGAGGGTGGATTATGGGTGCATTGATGGTGTCCTCTGCTCGTTGCAGGGGCCCTCGGTGGTGGTTATGAGTACACGGCAGACTTGCAGGCCATCAGTGAAAAGTTGCCATTAAGTCCGACGCAGTGGCCTGGCATTCCAGGTTGGAGTCAGGTAGTGACACCAATGCTGGTCAGCGAGTGGGACAGGCAACTGGCAGCACATCCAGATCAGTACTATCGCACGTACTTAGTGGAGGGCCTTGGTCACGGCTTTAGAATTGGCTACAGATATGGATCAGCCAAGTGTGTGAGTGCTGTGTCAAACATGTCTTCCGCAAGTGAGAGGCCTAGCGTGATAGACGAGTTCATTGACACTGAAGTGGCTGCCGGTAGGATACTCGGGCCGGTTGATCCTTCTCACGCTAAACTTATCCATGTGAACCGTTTTGGGCTGATCCCGAAAGGTCATGCATCGGGAAAGTGGAGGTTAATCGTGGACCTTTCATTTCCTGCTGGGAATAGTGTTAATGATGGTATTGACCCAGGGTTATGCAGTTTGCAGTATACGTCGGTGGATTCTGCCTGTCACAAGGTCCTGGAGTTGGGGCAGGGGGCGAATCTAGCAAAATTTGATGTTTCAGGGGCATTTAGGACAGTGCCGGTTCATCCTGATGACCGGCACCTTTTGGGTATGCAGTGGCGGGGCCACTCCTATGTAGATAAGGTGCTCCCTTTGGCCTCCGATCAGCGCCAAAGCTGTACAACGCCATTGCTGATGGTCTGTTGTGGATCTTGGCTAACATGGACCAGGTGATGTGCATCTACTACCTGGATGATTTCTTGCTATTTGGTTCACCAGACTCATGTCAGTGTGGGGCGTCCCTGGAAAGAGCACTGACCAGGTGCAAGGAGCTGGGTGTGCCAATAGCCCCGGCAAAGACTGAGGGCCCTGCCACCAAATTGATTTTCCTTGGGATAGAGTTGGATACGGCCTCATTGACGATGAGCCTCCCCCGAGAAAAGCTCGAACGCCTGTGTACCATGATTCGGGACTGGGAGTCAAAGAAGTCTTGCACCAAGAGGGAGTTGCTGTCTTTGATTGGATATTTGCAGCACGCGTGTCGTGTCATTAAACCAGGCCGGTCTTTCCTCCGGCGAATGATTGACCTTTCAGCCAGGGTGAGAGCCTTGCACCATAGGGAGCGGCTGAATGCAGGCTTCCGGTCAGACCTTAAATGATGGCATTGTTTTTTGCCATTGTGGAATGGAACTTGCCCGATGGCCAGCGTAGTTAAGGGAGAGCCACAAGTGGTGCTCACTACTGATGCTTCAGGTGCATGGGGTTGCGGGGCCTATACATCCACAGGTCTCTGGTTCCATCTCAAGTTTCCTGACAGCTGGTCAGAGATTCACATTACAGTGAAGGAGCTGCTGCCGATTGTTATGGCAGTGGCCATGTGGGGGCACCTCTGGAAAGGTGCAACGGTGTCTTGCAGATGCGACAACATGGCAGTAGTTGCAATCGTGAACTCTGGTAGAAGTAAAATGGACAGGGCAATTCACCTGATGAGGTGTTTATCGTTTTTCTTGGCACGATGGGACGTGACATTAGTCTGTCAGCACATCCCTGGTAGCGACAATGGCGCAGCTGATGCATTATCGAGGGACTCTCTCCTTTTGTTCCAGCAGCTGGTGCCAGAGTCAGCGGTAGAGGCCACCCACATCCCAGAGCGACTCCTCCAGTGTCTGGTCAGAGACACCCCGGATTGGACCAAAGTGGACTGGGTGACTCTGTTCAGAGATTCTACATGATGGGCTTGGCCGAATCCACACATAAACTTTATGCCTGTGGGGTGAGAATATGCTCAACAGCTGGTCGAACTCCAGTAACAGCGGATGAAGACACACTGTGCCATTTTGCAGCCGCGTTGGCAGTAGAAGGACTCCGCCATAGGACCATTAAGTCCTACATGGCAGGAGTTCGTCATCTCCACATCTCAGAGGGTCATGGGGATCCATTTTCTGCTGGCTTGCATAGGTTACACTACGTCTTGCGGGGTGTGAAGCGTGCTGAGGGCATGGCAGGGGTGACAAAACGTGAGCGTAGGCCTATTACACCTGACCTGCTTCGCAAGATAAAAGGTGTGTGGAATTCTCGTGCACACGAGGCAGATGTGGTGATGCTTTGGGCGGCATGCTGTCTGGCATACTTTGGCTTTATGCGGATCGGGGAACTGACAGTGCCAACAGATGATGGTTACGACGCCTCATGTCACTTGTCATGGGGAGATGTGATGGTTGACGATCCTGCCCACCCGTCAAGAATAGAAGTTTACATAAAAGCCTCAAAGACAGACCCTTTCCGGCAAGGGATTTCCATTTTTATTGGCAGGGTGGCATCTGATCTCTGTCCAGTGGCTGCCATGTTGGCCTACATGGTGGTGCGAGGTAGAAGTGCTGGACCTCTGTTCAGATTCGTGGACGGCAAGCCTCTGACCAGGCAGCGCCTAGTTGCGGCAGTCAAGGATGCACTGGAAGAAGCAGGCGTCGAGTCAGGTCAATACTGTGGGCATAGTTTCCGAATTGGTGCAGCCACTACGGCGGCAGCTAGAGGCCTGGAGGACTCCACAGTTAGGACCCTGGGAAGGTGGAAAAGTCTCGCATACCTGGAGTACATAAAGATCCCAAGAGCACAACTTGCATCATAATACAGCAAGAATTTGTTGAACTCTCAAGTGTACTGGGTGGCCGTTGTTTTGTGTAATACATACTTGGGGAGATTATTGTGGTTGTTGTTTGGGTAGTTGGTGTTTTGTGTAATACATACTTGTTGAAATCATCATGGTTGTTGTTTAGGTAGCTGTGGTTTTGTGCAATGCATACTTGTTGCGGTTGTCATTTATTATTTTGCAATTATACTATTGGAGTCTCTCTCCCCCTTCTCTGTCTTGGTCTTGGCCTGGGGCGGGTGGTCGTGCCTCCATTGGCGGAATTAAAGGGGCTTGCCCCGCCCCGTTAATTACACCCCAGTCAGCCCAAGCTGATCGGGGGGCGGGGTTTCCGGCTCCACCTGTGCCAAAAAGACTCAGCTACTAGAGCTGCGGCTATGGAAGAGCAGCTGGGGAGGGATGACAAGGTAAGTAGGTGTACGTAATTGTGGTAACGTTAAGTGGCATTATATGTGGGAATAATGGTTCACTGCCAGGGCATGAGAGAGCTGGCAGTGAGCCAGGGAGTTTTCAAGGTACGAGCTGCAGGATTAATGACAGCTTAGTAGCAGACTAGGCTGGGTTAATACCAGGCAGAGTACCAGTGATGGTTGGTTAGGTAAAGGGGAGTGTCAGGTGGGATCATGCGCAAAGGCCCCTCCACGTGCGGGAGGTGAATAATTAGAACACACCAGCGGGAAAGAGCAAAAGTTACTGAAGAGAAGATTTTCCCACTCACCCACACCATACTTGACTGACAGAGGAATTGGAAGGAAAAGGGGGGGGGGGGGGGTATATTTTATTTCTTTTAATTTTAACCTCCGGTAAGCAGCTTGCTTGTTTACCGTGAAAACGTGGGTGCCGGGATTAAAGGGGCTTGCCCCGCCCCGTTAATTACACCCCAGTCAGCCCAAGCTGATCGGGGGGCGGGGTTTCCGGCTCCACTTGTGCCAAAAAGACTCAGCTACTAGAGCTGCGGCTATGGAAGAGCAGCTGGGGAGGGATGACAAGGTAAGTAGGTGTAGGTAAGTAGGTGTACGTAATTGTGGTAACGTTAATTGGCATTATTATGTGGGAATAATGGTTCACTGCCAGGGCATGAGAGAGCTGGCAGTGAGCCAGGGAGTTTTCAAGGTACAGCTGCAGGATTAACTAACTATCAGGCTCACTCGCCATTAGTGCTCAAGGACACCACCAGTTTATTTGTATATATGTATGGACGGACGTATGTCATTTTGTACTTTGACCCTCCGTATTTTTGTGTTCGCTCGACGTTCAACCCCGTCCCAAGCTTCACTAAACAGAATCCTCCGGTTTAGCGACCATTACCCTTAGAAATTGAATTGTTTACGGCTTTGAATTGTTTTGCGGGTGCAGTTAAAACTCAAAACTTATAGCAGCTCCATTTCTATTCGAGTTAGTGGCGGTGGTAAGTTAATACGCTATTTGTCACAGTTATAAGCCCTACTCAACAGTATTTACTTAAAAATTAATTGTCCACTAGACTTTCCACGAAGGTAAGTCTTGCGTAGGTATGTTCAGTTGTGTGAAAGTATTGTGCATTACAACTACTATTAAGAATGTCACAAAGAAACTTTTTCTATTCAAACAGTTGCGGGGAGCTGTTACTATGGCATTGAATTCCCTTTACCGCATACGTAATTTAAAAACTCGACTTTATTTTAGTAGCTTGAGTGTTAGTTGTTAAAATCAATCATCTAACAATAGTGTAGTTTAAGGCTTGCTCGCCATTTTGTGCTCAAGCACACCACTAGTATATCTGAAATCTCAATTGAACACGATTGAGAGTTGGCTTCGCTCGCTGAATTAACTATTCTGCAATCTGATTGGAGCGCCACTATTTTGGTGCCGGCACAAGTCGTTGATACTAGAGCTACCAGACCGGTTCCTTCCTCCCCGCCCACCAATAAAGGGAAGGAAAAGGGTCGGCGACGCCAGACTAGACTCAGCTGAGGTTTGTTATGCCCGAGATTCCAGTAAGGTCGCTGCCATTAACCCTCTGGACAGCTCTGGCAACCTTTGCAGGACTGACAGGTAGCTAGCCGACCCAGTTAACTTAATAACCAGAGATCACTTCTTACTATTAAGTAAACAGTAGAAGTTACAAAAGGCAATCCAGACATGCGTGCACTCAGTTGAACTTACAAGTTCACGAGCATGCCCACATGCATTATTATTATTATTGTAGGTGTTGCTGGGCTTTTATCTATGGCAGCTGCAAGATGATTAATGAACTGTGTCAGCAAGTTTAATCATAACTTTATGTATTTTTTATTTTTATTTGTGGATACTCTATGTCTCATTAGAGCTTAGCTGGAATGGTTGCTACTTGGTTGAACATTGGGAATGGCCATGCATGCTTTGGTGGTACTTCAATTCTAGCTCTTTGGTTCAAGTCAGCTTTGGAAATATCGTAGATGTGGGTTGTTGCCCTGCTTATAACTCCAAATGGGTTAGGGAATGAGGGAGTGCTAACCTAGGGACTGAGGCCGAGTGACAAATCAGCTGCAGACAAGCCACATGGAACGCTTAATAAAGTGCTTAAAGTCGGGAAGAGACCGGTACTTAGCGAAAGACAGCGCTTAACAACCTGCGTCCATGGTAGCAACTCACATTTCTCCTACATTTTTTTTTTGCTGCTTTGTTCTTTTCATCTACCAAAATCCAGCTGATACATTCTTCTCACAGTCAAGACCCTATCTCTAATACTGACTGACTGCTCCATATAGATCTTGGAAGTACCAGCCACTGTTTGTTGTGGATGTGACTGCTTGAGAAAATGAATGCAATATTCCTAGCTCAGATCATATACCGCTTTTTTTTTTTGAGGGGGCGGGGGAGAGAGAGAATAATGAAGTATGACTTGCACAGCTACTTTAATTGAATGGTAATTAATGATTTGAAGTAATCCGTGGTTCAGCTACTAATTCATAGAATTATGATTGATGGTTTGATCATGTCTGTGGTCAACAGTTGCTTCCATCTCAATATACACATCACACCTACAGCACAACAAAAAATAACAACAAACAGCAACAACACAACAATAACATTATTACTAATTTCTAACTGGGTTAGCTGCCAACACAGCTAATACGGTGCTAATATTAAGTTTAATACCTTAAAAAGCTACACATTGATTAACGACAGTTATTAATAATAATCATAACTTAACTGAAAAGCTCAAAAAAAATACAAAGACACAATGGTTTCAGATCACTTACGGAAATTGATGCTTGGATTTCATAGCCTGTGTTGTAGATTCTTCTTTAGCCTCGTAATCTTGACTCATTGGAGGATTGTATTGGAGATCGTGTTCAGGTACTAAGTTAAACACAATATCACACCAACAGAAAAGAAGGTGTAAAAAATAAATCTTAGTACTGTATCAAATGACACTGGAGTGAAATATGAAGAATGTATGTGTTAGAAGGGGAGGGTGTTGATAATGTTAATATTGACATCAATGGAAGTGTTAATTGTGATCCATTGTATATTGCGAGAGCATGCTTATGAAGAGAAGATTAATAAAAATGTAATTTGGGTGTAGAGTGTTTTTCACCCTATTCACAAAAGGCGCATATTGACTCACATGACAAAAGCACAGTGAAAAATACTCAGCAGTAGCCAATCATGTGTGGTTTTATCTATAACCTTGAACTAGCCACAATCTAGGATAAAGCATAGATAAATGCCAAGTCAGGCCTACTTACACCAGTATAACGGCGGGATTGTTTCTTGGTCCTTGATTTTCCACCTCTTGTGTATCAAACAAGCAGCAATGGTAATGATGAGTATGATGATAATTATGATTACCGCCATCACCAGACCCCCTTGCATATAATACAACATAATCCTGTAAGTGATGGGGTCTGTGTTCAGCCACTCATCTGGGAAATTCCCACTGACATTCTGCTCTTCATCTTCATACCTAAATGTAATTTTGATACTGTTACTCCAATTGTGGACTGCAGTTGATAGGAAACTTACACTTCATCATAATATTCAGTGAAAGCCAGAGAGTCATTGCCTGGATAGTCTTCTTTGGTGAAGTCCTTAATGGCACCTGTTTCGACAATTTCATTGGCTGATTCTATATAAAAGATAGATCACATAATAAATCTCAATCTCATGAGATGACAGACAAAATGGGCATCTACTGGCTAGCTCGCTAATTGCACGCAAATTTTCAAATACCACTTGCCTTGGCATAGCACTTGTCCTAAGAGTAGAAGAAAACTTCCCAGGAGAAGAGTGACTCTAAACATTTTGAAATGCTCGAGAGTACACTTGTGTAAAACAGAACAGTTTCTTTAGTCTAGAAATTCAAGTAGTCGAGTATCTCCACGAGGAAAACTGGCTAGAGACTGTTCTGAAGCGAAGTGTAATGTCACCAGGGTGTCCTAGCCTATTTTATTGGTACTGCGCTGCCTAAAATGGGCCATGTGACAGTGGGCACGTGGTTCCGCGCGAGCATTGAGGTGTGGAGGACGGAAAACAAAAAAGAATTCAAAACGGTAAACAATTCAACTTTTGTAGTATCAAACATCAACCATTCTGATAATCTCAATCACCAGTAACTCTTGAACAAGCTCTCAGCTACGACAAAAAATAAGCGAGTGTTATTATTTAGCCAACAAATATGGAATTACTACTGTTCGGGACCAGTCCCTCCAAAATACATTGTCCACTTACAGGGGTAAAAATTAAAAAATCGGGGATGTTTGTTTGTTTATATATATGGACATACGCATGTCATTTTGTACTTTGACCCTCCGTATTTTTGTGTTCGCTCCGCGTTTGACCCCGTCCCAAACTTCATTAAACAGAATCCTCCGGTTTAGCGACCATTACCCGTATCGCCTTAGAAATTGAATTGTTTACGGCTTTGAATTGTTTTGCGGGTGCAGTTAAAACTCTACAACTTAAGGGAGTTCCATTTCCATTCAAGTTAGTCACTATTTGTCACAGTTATAAGCCCTACTCAGCAGCATTTACTGGAAAATTCATTGTCCACTCCATTTTACCCTTTTAAGTATGTCATTTTGTACTTTTACCCTCGCGTTTTTGTGTTAGTTATGTGGTCGACCCCGTCCCAAATTGCGCTAAACAGAATCCTCTGGTTTATCGATCAGTACCCGTATCACCCTAGAAATTGAATTGTTTACCGTTTTGAATTCTTTTGCGGGTGCAGTCAAACTTGAAAACTTAAGGGACTTCCATTTCTATTCGAGTTAGTAGTGGTGGTAAGTCAATGCGCTCTTTGTCATGGTTATAAGCCTTGCGCAACAGTATTTACTTGAAAATACATTGTCCACTTGACTACTGCGAAGGTAAGTCTGTGTAGGTGCATGTCCAGTTGTGTCAAAGCATTGTGTGTGTTGCAACACTACTTAGCTAAAGAATATCACAAAGAAAACTACTTTTAAATAACGTGTATTGTTTTGTTGTTTTTTACCTTCAATTCAAGCAGTTGCAGAGAGTTGTTACTATGGCACTGAAATCCCTTTTGTATGCTAAATTAAAAAACGGGACCTTATTTTCAGTAGCTTCAGTGTTAGAAGTCAAAATCATTCATATAAAAATAGTATAGTCTTTAGGCTCGCTCGCCATTTGTGCTCAAGCACATCACTAGTTTATTTATTGGCGAGCGAGCGAAGCGAACGAGACAGTATTAGGGGTGGATAATGCAAAATCGGATATATGTTATATGTATGTATGAATGGATGGTACGTATGCTCTTTAAACGCGCGCGCCGGAAACTTTTTCTCCAAAAAAACACGGCTTTTTAGGCTTGACTCCAGTTTATTCTGAAACTACAGCATTAAACAAACCTTACTTTATACTTAAGCTCCAAAGTGTGAGAAAATTCCTGCGAAAACGCTTGCTTTTCAAGAAACAAAAAGTTGATTCGACCGGTTACTATGACATTGAAGACCCTTCACCAGATTTAAATTCAAAACTTCGCTTTTTCCCGGCTAAGTGCGGCTTGTTTGTTGTTGTCAAGAGCCACCTGTAGTCAGTACTAAGAGAGCTATCATTACTTCTGAAAAGCGTATGTAAGCACATAAAGTATTAATGGTAAGGAAGCTACTACTACTCGAGGGATGTTACGTAATTCCATATTGTTAGCTAAATATGCAAAAATAACTCTGGCCTTTCTTTTTTGTAGCTAAGAGCTTGTTGTCAACAGTGACTGGTAAAATTCAAATAGTCAGAATGACTCAAATTTGGTACTACAAAAGTTACCACTGCTCAAGAAAATGAGGTAAGAAAGTAATTTTGTATTTGTGTGTTAAAATTGATTGGCTTTTGTTTTTGTAGGTGAGAGCTTGTTGTCAAGAATTCACGGTAATTCAGATAGTCAAAGTAACTTCAATTTGATACTACAGAAGTTGTCAATACTCAAGAATGAGATGAGTAGTAATTTCATATTTGTTGGCTAAAAATTACAAATAATAACACTGGTTTATTTTTTATCGTAGCTGAGAGCTTGTTCAAGAGTTACTCATGGTGATTGAGATTATCAGAATGGCAGATGTTTGATACTACAAAAGTTACCACTATATAATCAGGTAAGAGAGTGATTTTGTATTTGTTTGCTGAAATAAAAGGTCATAACTGCTATTATAGTATTTGCATGAACTAAGCTAAAGCATAGTAACAATACTTAATTTTATGTTACCTAACTATCAGGCTCGCTCGCCATTTGTGCTCAAGCACACCACTAGTTTGTATGTTTGGACGTACGTATGTCATTTTGTACTTTGACCCTATGTTTTTGTGTTAGTTGTGTGGTCGACCCCGTCCCCAATTGCACTAAACAGAATCCTCTGGTTTATCGATCAGTACCCGTATCACCCTAGAAATTGAATTGTTTACAGTTTTGAATTCTTTTGCGGGTGCAGTTAAAACTTGAAAACTTAAGGGACTTCCATTTCTATTCGAGTTAGTAGCGGTGGTAAGTCAATGCGCTTTTGTCATGGTTATAAGACGTGCGCAACAGTATTTACTCATACCCGTAGCCAGGGGGGGGTTCGAGGGGTTCGGTCGAACCCCCCTTTAGAGTGACCGGAAGTAAATATTTTAGCCACACCCCACATATAACTTCTGGAATATTATAGTCATCTGTTCAATCGTGCTGAACCTGAGCTTGAATTATCTGCTGTTTTTCTGGCCTAGTCTGAGTCCAAGTGACCTAATAAACATTCAGCTCCTTGGATACAAAATTTCGCTCTCATATCGGCATGAGTAAAGCTTGCTACGTTACATCTATTCTTTATAAAGTGTAACCAAATGCACTTTAGTAAGAGCAATAGCACCGGCAGGCGTGCGATTTGATATTAATAGCAACACAAGCAACAGATTTTTTTCAACAGATTAGAAAGGGAGCCGTCGTAAGTGTCTGAGAAAGTTAAACCTCAAATATACAGATAGTAAGTGCACTATCTAGTATAGCTACACTGCAAATGATTTAAAAAACACACTGGCCTACTACTAGCGAGTGATAGCACGGGTAACCTGTGCTATTAAGGGTCAGTAGCGCTCGCAAAGCTGTTGAAATAGGACTCGGATTTGCCTCGTGTTATTTTAATCGCGTTGTTATTAATATAGTGCAGTCACTATCTCTGTACTTCAGGATAAACTTTCTCTTGAACTTCGCGTTAATCGATAGCTCCTCCTAATCTGTTGAAAAAAACTCTGTCTAATAGGGGTAAGCTTCTGCAATAAAGAATGACGTTGTCTCCAACTAGAAACTACAACTGTACATTTCCAAGGCTAGAGCTGCATGTTTGCTGCACTCAGTCTTACTTAAGCTACCGTGACATTTCACTTTGTCCAGTGCTATTTCACTCATTTATAGCGATTTTTCCAATACATTTTGAACGGGCAGTTCACACGCCGTACTATTAAATAACTTGTAGTAAGGCGAATTAATGTTGCACTGTTTATATACAGCTCACCGTAGTGGTTAGATGCCTGGTTACACGAGAAAAATACCGATTTTCTCTCTAATATCAACAATGTTTAATGAATTATAGTTTTGAAGTAGAATACCCAGAACAAAATATAAGCTGCTTTAGTGCACTTATCTTTCGTTTTTTAGTATTGTAGAAGAATTAACGAGGAAACAAAAGTAAGTGTGGCTTATTGCGTCTTAAAATCCGAACCCCCCAATGCAAACCTCTGGCTATGGGCCTGTTTACTTGAAAATACATTGTCCACTAGACTACGGCGAAGGTCTGTGTAGGTGCATGTCCAGTTGTGTCAAAACATTGTGTGTTACAACCACTACTTAGCTAAAGAATATCACAAAGAAAACGTTTTAATAACGTGTATTGTTTTGTTGTTGTTTTCCTTCAATTCAAGCAGTTGCAGAGAGTTGTTACTATGGCACTGAAATCCCTTTACCGTGTATGCGAAATTTAAAAATGGACCTTATTTTCAGTAGCTTCAGTGTTAGAAGTCAAAATCATTCATATAAAAATAGTATAGTCTTTAGGCTCGCTCGCCATTTGTGCTCAAGCACATCACTAGTTATTTATTTATTCAGCGAAGCGAGCGAAGCGAGCGGAGCTGACTCTCTAATGAGTTCGCGATATATATATAGATTTATTAGGTCTAGAAATTGTTTTTGTTCTTGCGTGGGCGTACGTGTGTACCCTTTCTCCTACGCGCTTGCGCGGGCCGGGTAACCTTCTTAGCAACATTTTGTTTTGTTTACCCGCTGTACGAAGTAGCGATGCCCAGTAGACAAAACGTTCCCTTTATCCTACGCGCTTGCGCGGGCCGTGTAACCTTCTTAGAAACATTTTGTTTTGTTTACCCGCCGTACGAAGTAGCGATGCCCAGTAGACAAAACGTTAGAAAGTCAAGAGCTTTGAGGGCGTTAGGAACTCCAGAAGAAAAAGTAGTAAGGAGAGAGATAAGATATGAAAAGGACAGGGCAAGGAGGAGGAGAGCTAAAACGAAACAGAAACAGGTAGCAAAGTAAATAATCTTTCTTTTTGAAAAGCCATTAAATGTTCCTAATTTATTTATTAGACTATTCCTGAGGATTACTGCACCAATCAACTTTATACAGCTGTAGACTCAACTACTCTTGAAGACACTGAAAATGCAGCCACACCATCTGAACAAGAAGCTAATATCCCCACTACTTTTTGTACTGCAAGAGGAAGGAAAAGACATCTATCAGAGGACATCCATTCTCATATACACCCAAAGCAGCAAAAAAAGTTGCAGAAAATATAACTCAAACAATTTCGATACCGCAAAGCCTTTCAGCTTATCAGCAACAAATGCAAGAGGTAAATATAAAATAAAATATATACTTCAATAAGTTAATACGAGACATATTTTCGTTTAGGAAACCATTATGCAGAGAGCAACGTCTACAACTAATGTCACATAAACAGCAAGTCACACATTTGTTTGAAAGTAATAGTGAAAGAGATCACAGGCTCCACTGTTTGTCCACTAACCAACTGTTGAGAACAGCAAATGAATCTTCATATTAGAGCAGTTGTCAACTAACCAACAGCAGAGATTGGCTGATGAAACACCACTTCAACGGGAGACTAGATAGTACAGTGGGTTAGCTCCAAAATTTAACTAAATCGTGCACTTTTTGATTAAAGCATGAAACTTCTAGCATGGTTAGTACATACCATAAGGTTTATTTTCAGATGTGGAGGGAAGTTGGATTTGACCTCTGAAGACCGGGAGAGGTCAAATTCAAGATGGCCGCCAGTTTACCCTGCTTAATGTTCAAGTGCGCTTAATTTTGATAGTTATAAAACAGTTGAGGTGTCACGTCCAACCAAATTAGGGGTGCTCATTCATTTGGTGATACTTCTGAGGCCTCCAGACCCCCAGAAAATGCATATAGGGCAAAATTAAGGTCAAATTACATCAAATTTCTAATTAACATTGTCCACAATCCTGAGTATCACAACCTAACAGTCTCCAGAACACAAGCATAGTGCAGTGCACTTGAGTGCAGCTTTACCACACTTGCAGCGTCCAGTGCACCCCTTCTTGCAGCGACAGGAACAACTTCAACGTGGCCATTTCGATGTGGAGACCACCGAACATGATGACAAAGTGATCCTCTCCGTATGTGGCTGGCCAAGTCCATTGGATCTTCTTTGCAAGAGCATACAATGGCTGATCAGCTGCAAGGACAGGAGTCTGACCAGGGTTCAAGTGCTGAACTGCTGCTTTGACAATGTCCATGGAGTGACGTATCATTGCCACTGAGTTCGCATTGTCAAGAAACAGAGGCAACAGTGCATTAATTGCAGCAGGTGGGATGACAGCTTGTTGCAAGTCAGCATGGTAGGCAGACCATGATATCCAGCCATCCATGGTAGAGTCCGTCTTTTCAATGGTGGTCTTGACTTTGCAGAGCCATGCATACTCATCTTCTGTGGCAGCTTTAGTAGCAAGGAAGTTGGATGGTCTCACAAGACCTTGTACAGCCGGGGCACTGAAGTCCTTTGTCTTTATGACAGCTGGTCGCACTATTGTGTAAGTCGATGGCAGTGGTGTGACTGACTTGGTGGAAGAGCTGCCATGACATATCACGTGTATATACGATCAGTTCCACCATGTGTGTGTGGCCGAGAAACTCTACTTCCAATCTACCTGTCTCTCAAGATCCATGCAGTTACACGAAGCAGGGGGCTTATTGACACTCTTTTCAATCTGGGATTGTGTATCTCATATGACAGGCTGCTGCAACTCTCATCAGACATCGCCAATGGTATCTGCCAGAGCTTTAGGGCTGAAGATGTAGTGTGTCCATCTAAGTTGCGCAAAGGTCTGTTCACAGGAGGAGTTGTGGACAACGTTGACCATAACCCAAGCTCCACAACTTCCAAAGATTCGTTTCATGGCACTGGAGTGTCTCTTGTACAGCATCCATCTCAGCTATGACGGGTTGAGCTTGATGAGTCAACTTTCCGTGCATGCGCTTCACTCTGTTGAACACCATCAATTGGGAGATTGCTAGGCCTGGTTTTGTGGTGGTTGTATGGACCAGCTGAATCTGATGCTTGATGTTTGCACCTTCAAGTATCATGTTGACTAAAGCCAAGAGGGATGGTGGTACAGCTTCCTGCTGGCAGTTCTCCTGGAACGACCCATTGAAGGAGAGACTACAGTCCAAGATCTCTTTGCGCACTACCTGTGCTGCTCGCATTAAGTGCATAGCATCAGTGTCGTGATAACTGGCCGCCATGAGGGCCGGTCCAATATCCTTCTCAAAACTGTGAAGAATATCTCTTCCCTGTGAATGTGCCCTCAGATCAGGAAGTGCAGAAAGCAGTCTCTTCTTCAGTCTGGTGGTGTGGATTCGTTTCTCTACAGCCAGACCAAGCTGCTCCAGTCTCACCTTGTAGAGTTGAGCAATGTCTGTCAGTTTGAAGATAGGAGCACTCTCTTCATCACTTCTCATGTCTTCTAAAAATGCCACTAGCTCAGCAAAGGCTATGCCATGCAGGCAAGAATCATCATTGTCTTCGGGTGTATCCTACCTAGCTCTGTTGTATAGTGAGCACAGGCAATTGGAATGATACATTGCCTCAATGGCAATCATGTCTCCTGCTGCGAGCTTGGCCAACAGAGCAGTGTCCTCGACTTCAAGGGCACACCTCCGCACGTTTGCATCAATGTTGTAGGTTGATGCCATATGTAAGCCTGCGGAACCAGCAGGCTCATTGCAGAAGAAGCAAGTGGGCTCAGTGGACTGTGGATGGCTGTGAGCAGATCGTGTCTGCATAGAAGAAGCACATTCAAATTGCTGCCCTGTAGCTAATTCTCTCCGACTCTGCTCATCGAATGCCTTTTTGTTGAACTGTAGCCGACATTTCTTGTGCCACTCAGCCCTGTGTGCCCTCAGAGTGGATTCTATGCCAGTTCCATCATCCAATCGCTCAAGATTGATGTCCATTGGCATGCGGTGAAGGGTCTGGAACCGGAGAAGGTGTTCTATCAAGGATGCATAGCCACTACCAGCAGATTGTTTTGTTGATCTGAGTGGACACTGCAAAGGTTTACCTGTTGTTACTTGGCAGAGGATACAAATGTCCCAGTTGGTGCTCGAGGGTGGCTTGGATCGCTTGGATGTAGAGGGCTGGGTAGGGTCCATCAGGATGTGACGCTTGGACATGGTCGCTACAAAATCGATCACCCAGAAACATGTACATAACACCATTGCTTGAGTGCTTTATAGAAATGACTAACCTTAGGTGGAAATCTTGCCTTGTGACACAGACCTGCTACCTAAGGAGACTGCCTCAGACAATGAATGCACAAATCAATATGATGAAATACTGGTGCCTGCATGAGCAAGCACAAAGACATTAGTGCCTGCACAAATAAGCAACAACTCTTTATTTGATTGCATTTTTTGTTCAAATTTGGCCTTGATCTTGGCCTAAATGCATTTTCTTGAGATCTGGTGGTCTTAAAAGTATCACCAAATGAACCAGTATGCCAAATTTAGTTGGAAATGACACCTCAACTGTTTTATAACTATCAAAATTAAGCGCACTTGAACATTAAGCAGGGTACACTGGCGGCCATCTTGAATTTGACCTCCCCAGGTCCTCAGAGGTCAAATCCAACTTCCCTCCACATCTGAAAGTAAACCCTATGGTATGTACTAACCATGCTAGAAGTTTCATGCTTTAATCAAAAAGTGCACGATTTATTAGTTAACCTGCTAGACTAAGATTGTCTCAAGTTAGGGGGAACAGGTCAAGACAACATCCCCAGGTTCCATTGCACCATATTATTCCAGCATTTGATGATCCTCAAGTTCACACAGCAATGCGTAATTTTCATGCTAAAATCTCATTGATTACTATCCCAGTCTGCATAACGTGTATGGAGAAGTTTCCAGGCACCAAAATGAAATTTAAGTCATTGGAATGTTGTCGATGTAGCCGGGATAAACATATCCCTAAGCTCTATTCAGCTCAAAATAACATGCATCCTGGAAACATTCCTCCACTTGCAGGTTAAATTTAAAGTAAAACTATAAAAATTAACCTAACTCTATTATCAAACTATGTAGTCTAAGATCTACATCCATTTAACATACTCTGCTCTCCCTCTGAATATGTTATAGTACCCAAACAAACTCTTTTATTTCTTATTTTTATTAAACCACAAAGTTTACATCAGCTATAACTGTAATGATGTATGACATTTTTAATTAAATAGCGGTATTATTCTGTCTAAAACACCAGCCAATAACTTTGATGGTAAAATAATTCATTATTCTTATATTATCACAAATATTATTACATTTAAACTTTATTATATAAAGCAATACTATGTAGCTGATTACGAATTACATTAATAAAATAAATAATAAAATAATTCATTACTCTTGAATAGAAGCACTAATGAATCTATATGAGACAACAGACAGACATAACATAAACAACATCAAAATAAATAACTGTATCTATAGCTGCACAATTACAGGGAACATGCATCGCTCGCTTCGCTATTTTGCGCTATTCGAGCGCACCACTAGTTTATTGGCGAGCGAGCGTAGCGAGCGAGACACTATCAGGGGTAACTCAATCGAGATTTCGCTATATTTGGCGAGCGAGCGTAGCGAGCGAGACACTTACAGGGGTAACACAATCGAAAATCGGGGATGTTAGTTTATTTATTTATTTATTTATTTGTATATATGTATGGACGTACGTAAGGCATTTTTGTACTTTGACCCTCGCGTTTTTGTGTTAGTTCGGTTGGTGACCCCGTCCCAAATTGCACTAAACAGAATCCTCTGGTTTATCGATCAGTACTCGTATCACCCTAGAAATTGAATTGTTTATCGTTTTGAATTCTTTTACGGGTGCAGTTCAAACTTGACAACTTAAGGGACTTCCATTTCTATTCGAGTTAGTGGGGGTGGTAAGTCAATGCGCTCTTTGTCATGGTTATAAGCCGTGCGCACAGTATTTACCTGAAAATACATTGTCCACTAGACTACTGCGAAGGTAAGTCTGCGTAGGTGCATGTCCAGCTGTGTCAAAGCATTGTGTGTTACAACCACTACTTAGCTAAAGAATATCACAAAGAAAACTTTTAAATAACGTGTATTGTTTTGTTGTTGTTGTTTTTTCCTTCAATTCAAGCAGTTGCAGAGTGTTGTTACTATGGCACTGAAATCCCTTTGCCCTGTATGCTAAATTTAAAAAGTGGACCTTATTTTCAGTAGCTTCAGTGTTAGAAGTCAATAATAATAGTATAGTCTTTAGGCTCGCTCGCCATTTGTGCTCAAGCACACCACTAGTTATTTATTTATCTGTTTATGGGGTACGTGAGACCTCTGTTTTCGCCCGCGCTTCTAATTATGTAAGTTAGGTAAAGCGTTCACAGTTCCAGTATTTTTCAATTAACGAGCGCGGAGAATCCTGCTGCACTGCCTTACGCAACTCTGTTCAACCAAAACGTTTATAGCTACTCTCTTCTTGAAACAATTGTGAAGTCTTTGTCAAGCTGCTCTTCTTTGCCACTGCTTTTTAAGTTTATTCAGGTAATTCTGTTATTGTTAACTCAGCTAAGAGCTTGTTGTCAACAGTGAGTGGTAAATTCAAATAGTCAGAATGACTCAAATTTGGTACTACGGAAGTTACTACTGCTCAAGAAAATGAGGTAAGAAAGTAATTTTGTATTTGTGTGCTAAAATTGATTGTCTTTTGTTTATGTAGCTGAGAGCTTGTTGTCGAGAATTCGAGGTAATTCAGATGGTCAAAGTAACTTCAATTTGATATTACAGAAGTTATCAATACTCAAGAATGAGGTAAGTAGTAATTCCATATTTGTTGGCTAAAATTACAAATAATAACACTGGTTTTTTTTTTATCGTAGCTGAGAGCTTGTTCAAGAGTCACTGGTGATTGAGATTATCAGAATGGTTGATGTTTGATACTACAAAAGTTACCATTAATCAGGTAAGAGAGTGATTTTGTATCTGTTTGCTGAAATCTAATGTCATAACTGCTATTATAGTGTTTGCAAGAAGTAAGCTAAAAATAGTAACATTTTATGTTACCTAACTATCAGGCTCGCTCGCCATTTGTGCTCAAGCACACCACTAGTTTATTTGTATATATGTTTGGACGTACGTATGTCATTTTGTACTTTGACCCTCGCGTTTTTGTGTTAGTTAGGTGGTCGACCCCGTCCCAAATTGCACTAAACAGAATCCTCTGGTTTATCGATCAGTACCCTTATCACCCTAGAAATTGAATTGTTTACCGTTTTGAATTCTTTTGCGGGTGCAGTTAAAACTTGAATACTTAATGGCCTTCCATTTCTATTCGAGTTTGTGGTGGTGGTAAGTCAATGCGCTCTTTGTCATGGTTATAAGCCGTGCGCAACAGTATTTACTTGAAAATACATTGTCCACTAGGCTACCGCGAAGGTAAGTCTGTGTAGGTGCATGTCCAGTTGTGTCAAAACTTTGTGTTACAACCACTACTTAGCTAAAGAATATCACAAAGAAAACGTTTAAATAACGTGTATTGTTTTGTTGTTGTTTTTTTCCCTTCAATTCAAGCAGTTGCAGAGAGTTGTTACTATGGCACTGAAATCCCTTTACCGTGTATGCTAAATTTAAAAACTTGACCTTATTTTGGGTAGCTTCAGTGTTAGAAGTCAAGATCATTCATATAAAAATAGTATAGTCTTTAGGCTCGCTCGCCATTTGTGCTCAAGCACATCACTAGTTATCGGTAAAAATGCATTTTTTTTTATTGGCGAGCGAGCGTAGCGAGCGAGATACTTACAGGGGGTAACACAATCGAAAATCGGGGATGTTTGTTTATTTATTTGGCGAGCGAGCGTAGCGAGCGAGACAGTATTAGGGGTGGATAATGCAAAATCGGGTATATGTTATATATATATATTTATGTATGTATGGATGGTACGTATGCTCTTAAAACGCGCGCGGGGAAGTTTTTTCTCCTAAAAACACGGCTATTTAGGCTTGACTCCAGTTTATTCTGAAACTACAGCATTAAGCAAACCTTACTTTATACTTAAGCTCCAAAGTATGAGAAAATTCCTGCTAAAACGCTTGTTTTCAAGACACAAAAAGTTGATTCTACCGGTTACTATGGCATTGAAGACCCTTTTCCAGACTTAATTTCAAAACTTCGCCGTTTTATGGGGGGGATACGGAGTGCCGGTTGTTGGTTGTCAAGAGCTGTTGGTAGTCAGAATGCCGTAGTATTAATGCTAAGGAAGCTACTACTTCTCGAGGGAAGCTGAGGTAAGTACGTAATTCCATATTTGTTAGCTAAAATATGCAAAATTAACTCTGGCCTTTCTTTTTTGTAGCTAAGAGCTTGTCAACAGTGACTGGTAAATTCAAACAGTCAGATTGGCTCAAATTTGGTACTACAAAAGTTACCACTGCTCAAGAAAATGAGGTAAGAAAGTAATTTTGTATTTGTGTGCTAAAACTGATTATCTTTTGTTTTTGTAGGTGAGAGCTTGTTGTCAAGAATTCAAGGCAATTCAGATGGTCAAAGTAACTTCAATTTGATACTACAGAAGTTATCAATACTCAAGCATGGTGTAAGTAGTAATTCCATATTTGTTCGCTATAATTACAAATAATAACACTGGTTTATTTTTTATCGTAGTTGAGAGCTTGTTCAAGAGTTACTGGTGATTGAGATTATCAGAATGGTTGATGTTTGATACTACAAAAGTTACCATTAATCAGGTGAGAGAGTGATTTTTTATTTATTTGCTGAAATCAAATGACATAACTGCTATTATAGTGTTTGCATGAAGTAAGCTAAAACATAGTAACATTTTATGTTACCTAACTATCAGGCTCGCTCGCCATTTGTGCTCTAGCACACCACTAGTTACTAGTTATATATAATGTTTGGACGTATGTATGTCATTTTGTACTTTGACCCTCCGTATTTTTGTGTTCGCTCCGCGTTCGACCCTGTCCAAACTTCACTAAACAGAATCCTCCGGTTTAGCGACCATTACCCGTATCACCTTAGAAATTGAATTGTTTACTGCTTTGAATTCTTTTGGGGTGCAGTTTAAACGCAAAAACTTATGGGAGCTCCATTTCTATTCGAGTTAGTTGCTATTTGAAAGGTTTAAAAAAGGCACATGTTTAGACCTAGTTAATAATGAGGATCCAGTGTGCTGTAGCGGGGGAGGGGCCATAGACCACAGAGCACACTTAGGCGGGGTGCGCATGCGATTAGGGGATATTGGTGGTAGCAAGGCCACGTGTCGTCAGTTCAGTCAAAATCGGCAGGCAGGAGAAGGAACTGGCTAGCAGAGGGCCGATTTTTCTTTTCTCATTAGCAGACCATGTCAGCCGAGGAAGGTGAAGGCTCAGCAGGGCGTGAAGGCTCAGCAGGGCGTGAGGACAGAGAGGCCACCAGGGAGAAAGAGAGGATGAAAGAGGCCTTTCGGGAGCTCTTGGGGGAAATACCTGCATTTCAGGCTCTCATTTCAGCTACACGCTCAGAGGAGGGGGAATTTGGACCACCACTAAAGAAAAGGAGGACAGCTGACTTGCCTGAGGGCTCTAGAGACATACCGGGACCCAGCAGCTCTAGGGAGCACGGTGGCGAGGAGGAGAGTAAGTACAACCCAATATTTAAATAATAATAATAAATAAATAAGTGGTGAGAGACATTTAGCAGCTGCATTTAATTGTACCACCACCTGGGGTGGGGTTAGATGTTGTTTGGAGGTTTGTCCAAGTAATGGGGGGGAAGTATCTGAGGATGCTGAGATTAGGAGAAGGATAATTACTGAAACCCCCCCCCCCTCCCCCCCCAAGTATGTGTGAAAGGGCTTAGAGTCACCCTATGGATATGTGAAGGGGATGAGGGACATCCCTGAGGTTATGTGAGGGGCTGAGAGACACCCCTGAGGATAGGTGAAGGGGATGAGAGACACCCCTGAGGATAGGTGAAGGGGATGAGAGACACCCCTGAGGATAGGTGAAGGGGATGAGAGACACCCCTGAGGATAGATAGGTGAAGGGGATGAGAGACACCCCTGAGGATAGGTGAAGGGGATGAGAGACACCCCTGAGGATAGGTGAAGGGGATGAGAGACACCCCTGAGGATAGGTGAAGGGGATGAGAGACACCCCTGAGGATAGGTGAAGGGGATGAGAGACACCCCCTGAGGATAGCTGCAGGGGCTGAGAGACACCCCCGAGGATATGTGAAGGGGCTATGAGATACCCCAGAGGATATGTGAAGGGGCTGAGAGACACCCCTGAGGTTGAGAAACACCCCGGAAGATAGGTGAAGTGGCTGAGAGACACCCCTGAGGATATGTGAAGGGACTGAAAGACACCCCCTAACATTAATGGAGAGAGGTTGGGAGACACCCCAGACAAGTGTGGGAGGAGGTGCAGTGGAATTTTCCTGATTATTGAGTAGAAGTTGTGTGAGACGTCTATCAACCTTTTATGTATTTTCGTTGATGCAGCGCATCCATTGGGGGGCGAGCCCGATGCAGCCAGGGTGCAAGCTCTTGGACTGCCAACCTTCGGGGAAGCAGAAAGTAGAATGCCGTGAGGGGCAGACAGTTGGTGTTAGAGCAGGGAACAAGAGAGAATAAACCGAGACGCTGGGAGGGCAGGAGAGAGCGAGGTCGTGCTAGGCTTCCGTGCTTTGCTTGGAACGATGGGCGGTGTGTTCATCCCCACTGCAAGTTTGACCACATCTGCTCAAGGTGTTTCGGCAACCACAAGAAAATAACATGCAAGGGTCGAGAAGAAGGGGAAAGGATGTTGCCGTCAAGGGACAAATGACACTAGAACAGAGCAGGGGGTGGGGTTGAAGGGGCAAGCTAGACTTGTGAGTCAGGCAACCATGTTATTGAACTTATGTGATTTTGAACTGTTATTGTAATGCTCTTAAAATTGAAGTTAATAATGAAAGTCCAGAGAGAGAGAGAGAGAGAGAAGGGGAGGGGGAATAGTAACGTGGGTATTATTACAGTAGGAATATGCATGTGTGGTAGGAGGCCGGTACCCATATATGGAGGACCTCAAGTTGCTGGAGAGCAGGAGAGAACCTGAGAGTAATTGTGACCCCCTTCCCAGAGATTTAAGGGAGATTCATACACCAGTGCGAGTGGGCATGTGGAAGGAGGCCCTGGCTACCCATCCCGACAGGGCTTTTGCAAACTACATCGTCAAGGGGTTCAAGGATGGTTTCCATGTAGGGTTCACATGTGGGACCAGGCAGCGAGTGTCAGCCAAATCAAACATGAAATCGGCATTAGAGAACAAAGGAGTAGTGGAGCAGTACTTGAAAAGAGAGGTAGAACTGAAGCGGGTAGTGGGACCAATGGTTCCACACAGTATTCCAGGCGTACAGATCAATAGATTTGGAGTGATTCCAAAGTCACACCAGCCTGGAAAGTGGAGGCTGATAGTAGATCTATCTCATCCAGAGGGGAGCAGCATTAACGATGGCATTGACCGAGACTTGTGCTCCCTTCACTATACCACAGTGGAGGAGGCAAGCAGGCGAGTAGTCAACTTGGGGTCGGGAGCAGAGATGGCGAAGTTCTATCTGGAATCGGCTTATAGGATAGTGCCAGTGCATCCAGATGACCGCCGACTCCTAGGTATGGAGTGGGAGGGGTGTTGGTACATAGACACAGCACTGCCGTTCGGGCTCAGATCAGCCCCCAAGATATTTAACGCCGTGGCAGATGGGCTCCAGTATATTTTGGAAGACTGTGGAGTGTCCTGCCTCCATTATCTGGATGATTTCTTTACATGGGGGCGAGCGGGTACTAATGAGTGTGCACGGGCACTGGATACAGCACTAAGCTGCTGTGCTAAGCTAGGAGTCCCAGTGGCAGAACACAAAACACAAGGGCCAGTCACCAAGCTAGTGTTCCTAGGAATAGAAATAGACTCGGTGTCAAGGACCCTAAGGCTGCCGGAGGAGAAGCTGTGCAGACTCCAGGTAAACATCAGAGAGTGGCAAGAGAAACGGGCATGCACAAAGAGAGATCTGCTCTCTATCATTGGGCTCCTTCAGCATGCATGTTGTGTAGTCCGGCCAGGACGGTCCTTCCTGAGACGCATGATCTCCCTGTCGACAAGGGCCAAAAAGCTGCACCATAAGATTCGATTGAATGTGGGGTTCAGGTCAGATCTCTGCTGGTGGGCCACTTTTCTCACACATTGGAATGGAGTAGGAATGGTGCAGGACCCAGGTGGTCATGAGGAGGTGATAGTGACCTCTGACGCATCTGGTTCATGGGGATGTGGAGCCTTCGTGTCGTCGGGGGAGTGGTTTCAGTTTCAGTGACCAGAGCCATGGTCAGCCGTCAACATTACCTCAAAGGAGCTCCTACCAATTGTGATGGGAACTGCTCTGTGGGGAAAACACTGGCAGGGAAAGGCAGTAAAGTTCAGGTGCGATAATGCTGCGGTAGTAGCAATCGTGAGGTCGGGTACAAGCAAGGACGAGTTGGCTGCCCAGCTGATTAGATGTCTGTTTCTGTTTGAGGCAAGGTTTGATCTTAAGTTACGGGCTGTTCATTTGCCAGGAAGAGATAACGGGGCAGCGGACGCACTATCACGCAATGATCACATGTCCTTCCTATCTCAGGTACCCTCAGCTCATCAGGCCCCAACAGATATTCCTCACGGTCTAGTGAAGGCGGTAGTGCTCGACCGTCCCGACTGGACATCAAGGAGTTGGCGGGGCTGCTCAACAGTATAGTCACGTCTGGCGGTAGAGGGACTCAAGCATAAGTCTATCAAGACGTACCTGGCAGGCATACGATTCCTCCATATAGCAGAGGGGGCAGACGACCCATTCCATTACTCCGGCTACATTATATTATGCAGGGGATCAAGAGATGTGAAGCACAGAAGGGAGTGGAGAGGAGACCAAGGCTACCAGTATCACCAGGCATCCTCAGAAAGTTGAAGCAAATATGGGAAGGGGAGCCAACACAGCCAAACAGGACCATGTTGTGGGCAGCGTGCTGCCTGGGGTACTTCGGATTCTTGAGGATGGGAGAGATGACTGTACCGTCACAGGAGGGATACGATCCAAGGGTACATTTAAACAATGGTGATGTTCAGGTAGATGATACAGCCTCGCCGAAGGTGTTGAGAGTGTCCGTAAAGCAGTCAAAAACTGACCCCTTCAGAAAAGGCATCGACATTTTCGTGGGAAAGACATTTTCGGACCTCTGCCCAGTGTCGGCGATGCTAAACTACTTGGTGGTAAGAGGGAGGAGAAAGGGCCCACTGTTTTTGCTAGGGGATGGAACATTACCAGGCAGCTCTTGGTGGACGAAATCCGACTAGCTCTAGACAAGGCTCCAAGGCATACTGTGGTCACAGCCTGAAAATAGGAGCTGCCACTACAGCAGCAGCCAATGGAATGGAGGATGCATTGATTAAGACACTAGGCAGGTGGCGAAGCCTGGCATATCTGGAATATGTGCGGATCCCGAGAAACCAACTGGCGCAATATTCACAGTTGTTATGTTAACATCAGACAGTGGCACCAAGGTATCCTGGACATAACAATAGTTGTATATATATGTATAGTTCTCCATGCCATTGTGTTGTGGAATTTAATTACTGCAGGCTAACAAAAAAAGAAAAAAAAAGTTGTTCGTAGTGGTGTTAGTAGGCGGGAGAAGAAAGGGAGCAAGAGGTGGTAGGTTGCTTGGGGTGGGAGCGAGGAAAGAAAGGTCTTCCCTCACCCCCTGTTGGAGGCAGATGCTGGGGGAATTCCCCATCACCTTACCCCAAGCTGGCTTAAGGTCAGCAAGGGGGCGGGGCATCCGGCCCGACACCTCCACCAGAAACTACACAGAAATGTCTGTGGCCACTCCCGCACCGAAATCCTTATCAGCAAGTTAGGTAAGAGCGGGAAGGTATGAAAGGTATTGGGGGACTTGAGATCCGAGAATTATTAAATAAGGTTTAAAAAAGGCACATGTTTAGACCTAGTTAATAATGAGGATCCAGTGTGCTGTAGCGGGGGAGGGGCCATAGACCACAGAGCACACTTAGGCGGGGTGCGCATGCGATTAGGGGATATTGGTGGTAGCAAGGCCACGTGTCGTCAGTTCAGTCAAAATCGGCAGGCAGGAGAAGGAACTGGCTAGCAGAGGGCCGATTTTTCTTTTCTCATTACCCACCCACCCACACCTTATAGTCTCTGTCACTCGGGAATCTCCCTTGTGACATGATTGGTGAAAGGCAGATGCTGGGGGAATTCCCCATCACCTTACCCCAAGCTGGCTTGGTCAGCAAGGGGGCGGGGCATCCGGCCGACACCTCCACCAGAAACTACACAGAAATGTCTGTGGCCACTCCCGCACCGAAATCCTTATCAGCAAGCTAGGTAAGAGGGGAAGGTATGTAAGGTATTGGGGGACTTGAGATCCGAGAATTATTAACTAACCACTGTCATCATCTAGACATTTACAACTGATCATTTGGCAATGATAATAAAGACAATAATAAAATAATGACAATGTGATGGTAAGTCAACCCTTCACTGATTGCTTCCTGTATGAAGTACACAGTACATACTTAAGAGTGTTGTCATGTGGCACAGCACAAGTGCTAACAGCTCAAAAAGTCAGGTCTTGCTTGACTTCACTTGAGATGCTACCTTGAATGGCACTCTCACTTTGTTTTAATGATATAGGTAAATTGTTAACAGAATTGTACGCTGGACGACTTTCCCAGCTAAGAGGGTGTGGCTAGGGTGTTGTCAATGGCAAAAATAAGTACATGTATCTAGATTTTAGCTCATAGATTAACTGACTTACACCAATTAGTGACGACACTGCTGGGGAAATTCCGGCTAGTCTGTTTATCCCGCCTCTGCTTCTCAGCACGGAGAGGAGGAGAGCCATCACCCGTTGTTTACTACACAGAATATTCAGATTGGGTAAAGTGTCGCTGAAACCGTAGGTTTTATTGCTGCTATTGACGATCTTTTTGTTTGGAAAAATGGTGGGTTGGGCAGCTTATAGGCGTCCCTGTCTCTAAGTATTTGATCCGGTGGGCGCCCCAGGGAACTGAAGACTGACAGCATGGACCCTAACAGTCAGCAGCACTTGCTGGGGTTGAAAGGTAAGGAGAGAACTTAAATTTGATGTTATTCTGCTGTGGGTATTGCTTGGGTATTAATGGTCAGCTATGTAGCACGACCTATTCTAGCACCCTGCGAAGGCTTACAAAATGCACCACTTAATTGTCAGCCATTTTGATCACTCCATGTTGATATGGGAATATTCACTGTGCATAAAGGGCATAAATTGATTATGCATTTGTTGTTATTGTTGTTTACAGTCATGCGCCTCACTAAACCATCTCTGTTGACCAGTCACCCAGTTCTGGGAGAGAAGTGGGACATGTTAGGTAAGGTGTAGTCTATATTCTGTGTACATACATCTTATTAGCCCAATATTTAGAGTTTCTAACAATTGAGTTTGAAAATTCTCTAATCTGTATTTTTAACTTGGTAAAGGGACTTCACTGCAACATGAGGCAGAAGGTGACATAAGGAGCATGCCTGAACTTCCCTCAGTATCTACCAGCAAAACTCTTGGACTACCTCAGAGTTTTGGGTAAGGAGCATCTCATCATACTCTTATCATACTCTTATTACACACACCTCATGAGATTTTCACATATTGGTGTTGTTGTTTTTTGTTTTTTGTTGTTGTTGTTGTTTGTTTTTGTATCTGGTGTACTTCAAACTTGCTAAATTTTAAATTTGCTTGTAGTCACTTATAATCCTCAATTTTCCCTTAATTAAGCCTCTCTCTCCTGCTGTAGTATGATATTCTTGGGTGAGACGTTCAACGGATTTGTGACCGTACACAACGACAGCTCCGAGCTGGTGAGAGAGGTCACTCTAAAGGTAAGGGGTCTTCAAGGTAATAATACTATAGGAAGTTAATTTTGAGTAGCTAATGTGTGAATCTTCCTACACCACTGTATCAGAGGATTAGACTCTAGTGTTTCACCACTCCTTATAGTCCAATATAGGCTCTTGTGTGTGTGGCGCAGTGAGTGATATCCCTTTTCTTTTTCCAACAAGCAGAGTGATTATTTCCTGTTACTTTTTTGTTTTTTGCATTTGCCTATTAGTAGAGTACAATCAAAATTACCACAACAGAAAGAGTACCAAAAGAGATCAAATAACTCATAACCTATCTAATTTTGTTACTATCAGGGTTTTTTTTTTTTGTTGTTGTTGTTTTGTTTTTGTTTTTTGTTATTCCCTGTTGTTTTATTTATCTTTGAGAGTTTCCACTCAATTTTCTAACAGATCTTGTTAGTTTCACTGTCACTACTATTTTTCCATATGGTTTATTTGAAAACCCCTGTCATTTGTGTGATATCTGGATGTACAACTGACACTAAATATCATCGTAAAAAAAATCCATTGTCATAGCTAGCTGGCTAGCTGGCAGGTACAGTTGGCTACCCTTTACCCACTATTTTTGTCGTCTTCATTGGCTACTACAGGTGGAACTACTCACTCCGACTCATAGGGCCCAGCTCCTCTCTACAGGTCCCATGACCCAGCTGGACGCCCACTCGTGTGAGGAAAGGATCATCAGCCATGAGGTCAAGGAAATGGGAGAGCACAGGTGAGGGTGGGCTTTGTTTTTAAAATGATTTGAGGATATTAACTCAGGATTATCTGGGCTAGTCAAATTATGTTATGGAGTGAGTAAATTTGAGGTTGTATAAAAGATGACAAAAATTAAAGGGGAATATGTTCACGTAACTATGAGGTAATGGAGATGAATTTGTGTTAATTGGAAATGAATGTGTGGTGGGGACAATATGTATGGAATTTACCTGTCACCCCATTCTATGCATGGGTCTTATCATTGTGAGTTTGACGTCACCTTATCATTGTGAATTTGATATCACCTTATCATTGTGGATTTGATATACCTTACCATATCAATAAGTTGTGTTTCCATACGAAGACTGAAGTATGGTAAAGGGTAACATAATTTTAAGGTTAAAATATAGGTGTGAAGTATGCATTGAGGGTATTATTGATAGGTTAGGGTGCCACAAGTATCTGGTGGATATGTCCTTATGGTGGTTGAGTTTTAATATGCTTATTGAAGAGTATGCTACAGTGAGAGTGTGTATTGGGGAGGGGGCAGAGACGAGGAAAGTTACTGAGGAGTTGGGGGCATACAATATGGAAAAGAGGAGGAGCTAGATGAGAGGTGGGATAGAGTAGACAGTTTGAGGTGTGTATGAGTGTGTGCTATTTTGGCAGTGGTAGTGAAATTTATTATCACTTTTGCTGGCAGAGCAAATGATCCAGTGTCTAATCACCTCATGATTAATACATCCTAGGTTGTTCGTGTGTGTGTGTGTGTGTGTGTGCGTGCACTATGGCAAACCTTGTCTTCAAGTGTGTCTTGTACTGAAAGAGTGAGAGATGATAAGCTGAAGCTAGTAGTAATTTGTCTTGTGAAAGCATGTGAAGGTTTTATTTGACCATTTGTTGAGCTATCTTTCAGTTCTGTGTTTATGTTTGTGTGTGTGTGTCTGTAGTCTGATTTGTTCTGCAACATACACTGTCAACTCATCTGGAGAAGAACTCTTTCTCAGGAAGTTCTTCAAGTTTTCAGTGAGTCAATCAGTCAAGTTAATTAAATATGTCATGTTTATCCTGCTCTCTCTCATTTTTTTTTTTCTTTTTTTCTTTTTTGTTTGTTCATGACAAGGTTGTCATTTTCATGGACCCATGGATATGCCAATAGCTGTATCAATAAGCATTTGAAATTAGTCAATATTTTATGTGTAAGACTTGAAACACTTGTGCTGTGCAATCTTGAAGATATCACCTTGTGGATATTGTGTATTAGAGGAAGCAATTAGTGAGTAAAAAATGTTTCACTGGCTATGAACAATACTTCTCAGTAGTAATAAATTTAAAGGTTATTGTTTATGTTTTTTAAAGAAAAATTACTACCTGGCAAGTTTCACTTGTGATGTTTATTTTACTTAACGTGCGTATATTTAAACTAATGACTAGCATGTCCATTTCTCTCGGTAAGGTTTCCAAGCCCCTTGATGTGAAGACCAAGTTCTTCAATGTGGAGGAAGAGATTTTACTGGAAGTGCAGATTCAGAACACCACGATGCATCCTATGTTTCTGGAGAAAGTCAACTTTGATCCTACCAGTGGTTTTCTCGCATGGGATCTTAACTTGCGCCACTTGCAGAGAAATAGAGACACAGAGGGTGGAAAGGAGGCGGAGCTAGATGAGAGTGTGGATGGGGAGGACAGTTTGAGGTGTGTATATGTGTGCGTGCTGTTTTGGCGATGGTTTAATTATCACAATAAAATGTATTAATGTTTATGAAATTAGTTGAATTAATAATATTCATAGAGCGCTCCAATTGTGAGAATATGTGAAATTAACAAGTGTATACGCAATATGTGTTTATTAGATACTTATATCTTTGTGTGTGTCTTGCTTGTCTGGGTGTTGGTATTGTGTTCCTGTTTGTGTGTGTGTGTGTGTTTATATATATGTAGATTGGTGGAAGATGAAGGGATGAGTAGGGAATCTCTAGTGTTTGGTGATGATGATTACTTAGTCACTAAGAACACGAGACAATATCTCTATCGCATAACTCCTCTCTCCCCCATTAGAGCTCCGGAGAAGGTGTGGCACATGAATGTCCATTAACACTGTACTGTGATATGTTTTAATCCTCCCTGTTTGTGTTCTTTCCTAACTAGCAAGTTGCAGTGAACATTGGCAAGATAGACATCGTGTGGCGCTCGAAGTTTGGAGAGAAAGGACGGATACAGACTGGGCAGCTGAGAGCCACGGTAACACACACACACATGCATGTGAAGTTGGACTTGTGGGACATGTAATAATACATCAGCACTTATTGAAACTTTTAGGAAGAAATTTAGGGTTCTCTTTTGATGGAAGTCCCAAATACATAGTCCCACGAATGTTTGATTGTGACTGGGATTTATTCCTCTGATAATCTTGGTTTGGAAATTCTTATCTTCTACTCTTGGGACATTTTCAATAGTCCTAAGTTATTTTGAGAACTGGGAAGATCCATGGCAGTCCTGGGCATATGTGCCAATATACCTGGACTGCTTTTATTTATTTATTTTATGATTTATTTTTTTTTTTTGAGGGATAGGGCGAGTAGAAGAAAATTTTTTTGGGAGCGGGGGAGGCGGGTGTGAGCAGAATGAAGGGTTGGCTTTTGTTGTGCTTTTATAATGAGAACAACTGTGTTCCTAGCACAAAGCTAATTGCTTGACTTGTTCTTTAGGTACCACCTCTGCCTGAGTTGCAGGTGGTTCTAACTGATGCCCCAGGCACTGTACAGCTGGAGAAGGCCTTCCAGGTCACTTGCAGTCTTACCAACAACAGGTGGGTGTGACTTGATCACAAGTGGGTGTGGCTTAATCACAGTGGGTGTGGCTTAATCACAGTGGGTGTGGCTTGATCACAGTGGGTATGGCTTAACACAATTGAGATATCATAAATCTGTTTCAAATACTTTAACTGGAGTAATCAATAACTGATGTCAACATCAGAACCAGAGCAGTGAAAAGGATGTTAATTCTCAATGCATACTAGTTGTAAGTTTGTGCATACGTACACGCGTGCACACACGCACACCTCGTGTGTAGCTCTTGGCCAATGCGTCTGCGCTCAGTGTTGGACAGACAGCCGGGGGCGGGCATCCTCTGGAGTGGCAACACGGGCAAGGTAATCTGATCGCCATAGAAACACTGAGAAGGGGGAGGGTAGGTGTTTTGTTTTCCTTTACGATAGAGGCTTTGTGCTTAAATGTTAGTTGTTGTTGTTGTTGTTGTTGTTGTTGTTGTTTGTTGTTTTTTTGTTTTTGTTTTTGTTTTTTTATTGTTTTGTTTTTATTGAAGCTTAGTTTTTGAGGCCATCAATAATTAATGAAGCAAAGTAGGATGACTTTGTTACTAGCAGTTATGTACAATGGGACTGTTAGATTCCAATTTCATCTTATCCACATTCTATTTATAGATGCACAAGGAGCTGCCTAGTAACAAGACGTTGGAGTTGAAGTTGAGGCTAGTACCAATAGCACCTGGTCTGCAGGTAGGTGTGGCTGTGTATGTGTGTATGGTGTAGTATGGCTTGTGTATGGTGTAGTGAGCCCTCATCTCATATCTAAAGTTGGTTAGATGAAATAAAACTCTAATTTTTAGGAATCAAGCTTATAAGAAATGATGAGTCTTTCAAAGCTTTCAAGTATTAATTTACTCATTGTACTGCACACTTCTGTTTTACCAACTTTGTAAATTGCCTGCCATTATTTATTTGAAACTGTTGAATTATTGATGGGGTTGTTTATTGTAAAATTCTATAATTTCTTGGCCTTGAGCACAACATCATCCTTTGCTGCTCGGTCCAGAGTTCTGGTTATCGAAAGAATTGTATAAATTGTTGGTAGTTTGTTTAGTGTGTGAGCGTATATTTGTATAATGTACACGCGGAGTACAGATCTACCCAAAGTGTTTGTATGTGTGTACTTGTGTTGCAGACCATCGGCCCCCTGACGTTCCTAGACATGCTGTCCAATCAGAAGAAGTATCATTTCAGTCGTCTAGGTCAAGTGTTTGTGGAGAATCCTCCATCTTTGTGATAAGAGTTTGTCATAGCAACACTCATTGCTCTTATTCTCTCCTATTTTTATACCCACTTATTGTTATTGATATTTTTAAATAAATAAGTGAAATTGCAGGTGAAAGGCAAGTTAAGCTTTTTGATCGTTTTATGCACTTACCTGCGTTTCCTTCACTTTTGGGTAAGGCGTTTCACAACCGCTACAGAGGAGATCCTCCCCCTTTAATATTGTGGGCGTTACCGCGGAAAATTCTACCGGGTTGCTTGCAGCAATGGGTTCTTGTCGTTGGATCATTTTAGTGTCGCTTCTGGTTCCACATTTGTCTGCGTATATAGCAGCCCAAAATTGCACGACGAATAATTTGGAAAGTGGACTCGGTTCTACAGCTGAGGAATCCGCGAACGGGCTGATTGCCGAGTACGTGGCCACGGATCAGTTCTTAGCAACAGTTCGAGTGGTTCGTTCACGCACGGTGTGCTTAGCGACGGACTCGACTCGCGGGCAGTACCGCTATGCTTCTGTTATAGCTGAGTATGTCTGCACGGGCGACAGTTGTCCCGCTGGAGAAGCGTTGAGCGGTTCAGGGAGTGGAGCTGGCTCAGGCAATATCACAGGTGAGTGAAAGATTTAGGGTACAAGTAAGCCAAGCAGAGCAAGTGCCAGTATGAGGTTTCATGGAGAATACATCAAAAATACTATCGCATGCAATATCAGTGCTGACTTGGAAAGTGTTTTATGTTTGTTTTTACCTCTCTCTTTCTCTCACTCTCATACCCTGCATGAATACACATGTTCCACTCATAGCCCCCTCCTCCTCCCCCCCCTCCCGCCCCCTCCTACCTTGTCTTACATTGGCTATGTTTTGATGATTTTCCTTTTGTGTTGACCCAGCCTACTCCAGTCAGCAGATAGCTGGTTAAATGTTAAAAGTCCTGAGTCTGCTTTTCTTAAATTTTGAAAAATTAATTCTTCAATAATAGCTTCACATTTCTCAAACTTCTGAAATATTGAGCAAAAACACTATTGTACACTTCAGAAGTTGGAAAAATGGTACTCCTATATTTAGACTTAAAGTTAATTTTTTTGCAAATACACCTATACTAGCTATATTTACTTTCAGATTCAATGAGAGTGACATCTCAATTTGAGTTTCGTTGTGTGAACGGTTCTTGGAGCATTGACCTGGGAGTGGGAGGAGCTTCATTCCAAACTCCACCTGCTGCTGGAGACTTCAACACAACCTTGCGGAAAGACTGTGCTTTCTGCATTCCAAATGCCCCAGATATGGCTACTCACTGCTCTGGTAAGTTAACAATTAGCTAATGCCACAAATAGAATAATCTTGGCTAATTACCCTCAGAGTATCGGTTTATTTATTTATTTATTTATTTTTGCCAGCATTACTAAAATTAAGAGACTAATCAGTAAAAGATGAAAAATACTTATATAAATGGCACACTTTCACAAAATATAATTATGGATTTTATTTATGTTTGATCAAAACTATTCAGCATTTTCAACGTAGTAGCCCTTTAGGCAGTGAGAAGATGTACATGATAATTGTGGCATTTAAAACAATTTGGTAGCTATACCATTAAATTCAATTATGCTTGAATGTCAAGAGTTTGGAGTTGCAGACTATTAGAAGTTTACTTGAAGTCAAATTCATGTGCCGGATGAGCCCTTATACTCACTCGTGTAGCTTCAAAAACTCAAAAGCTTCTCCAGCATATTTTTTTAATTATTTTGCTGCCTGGTTTTTATACTTTATCAATCTCTTACAACCTTCTCATACAAAGTTTCTCGATTCAATTCCCCAAGATTACTCTCATTGTCTTTGCCAACACTCTTTGTTGTGCTTTGTTGTTTTTCTGAAACGTCGAATTTTCTTTCTAAACTACAGTACTTCTGTTTTTATGCTTATACATAACATGGATGTTTTATCAGTCACTTGGCCTAGGAAATTTTTTTTTGACATTTTTTACCATTTACAGATAAAGATCTAGCTATTCTTTATGTAAGAGTCGTATGGTATTCAGAATTCAAGTATATATCTACTTTGTTACATTCATACTATTGAATTGCTATATATACCCTTTTTTTTTCTTTTTTTTTCCCGTTGCAGTTTGCAGTGTTGAGTGCACCGACTTGAATGAATGTACTGGTGAAAATAGCACAGACTGTTGCAATTTTATTGACGGAGATGCATGTGTCACTAGCTGTCCATCATCTAGGAACTATATCACCCTCGACAGCAGATGTGGTAAGGGTCATTAACTTTATTGTATATAGTATATGCAGAGGAAGTCACATGCCTTGAAATGGCTTTCAATATTCATGACTGATTGGAACCATATGTACATAATGTAAACTATATTTATAGTTGCAGGTGTGTACCTTAGCAGGAGGTTAGCTATACTTTTAACAGCTAGTCCCTGTCCATACAAGTCAAGTGGAGGAATTTCATTTGATCATAATGAGCATGAATATGGCTGCATTTTATTGGAAGAAGATGTGAAATACAGTGCAACCTCTGATAGTGAACTTAAAATTACCTCTATAATGTAACTGAAGGTGTGGTCCAAATTGTTCTCAGTTTGGAGGTTCTACTGTACATAGCCAACTCTTGTAGCTATATTGACATCTAAGAATACGTTCTAATTTTGAATTTAGATATGACATCATCCTATTGTTCTAAAATAAATGCAAGTAGCTATTTTACTTTTTTTTTTCAATGCAAATCATATTATGTATAAGGCCCGACATCTTATTGTGAGAAAGAGTTAAGACTCTTCTTAAAATATATTAATAACACTTGACTACACAATAAGGTAGCTTAGGTAAAATTCATGTATTATGAATCAGTGCTGTATTAAAGTATAGCCATTTTATGTAGGCATGTAAGTGAAACAAGACATCAAAGGTGAACAACATTTATCTAACAGTTGGCGAGCGAGCAAGAACAGTATCAGTATAAGTACAATGAAAAATTGAGGACAATTTTTTTGTATAAAAAAACTTACTTTGTATGAATGCTAATGCAACTTTTCATCTTCTTTAGAGCTCTTTTGGAAAATTTGAATAAAACTATTTTGCTGAACAATTTAGCTAGTGAATCGGTTACTATTTTTACTAAACTTAATATGTAATAGTGAAATATCTTCAAAATATCACAATTAGTATGTAATGTATGTCAATTTGGTGTGCATGACTATACATATGTGTGTGTGTGTGTGTGTGTGTGTGTGTGTGTGTGTGTGTGTGTGGTGACTAGTTGAACCTCCAAACCCGATGGTGAGCTCATCTCAAGTAACTGCCAATTTGGGGGATAGTCGAACCCTCAACTGTTCAGTAGAAGTTCCCTTAGATCCCGACAGGGAGGCTCTGTTTTGGGTTCAAGTGGCAGAAGAAAACATCACTAGCATAGACTCCAATCTGACCTGTACCACTGCGTCCTCAGGCCAAGCCAATACTCTTACACAGTCTGTGTTGGAACTGTCTCTAGTAGCGGCAGGGAACAGTACATTGGAATTACCGATGATATCATATGACTCGTTGGGATACTATGTATGTATATTTAGATCAAGGAACATCACTTCTTGTTTTTCTAATATTGTGACTCTAACCGGTAAGTGTAATAGCTAAATATAGCTATCGGGAATATATTTTGAAGATTAAGCTTATACAAAATAAAGTAGTCCCTTTACCTGACAGTCACAATTATGACTATGTTTTGTAATAATTGTAGTGACACCAGATGCCTCCATTAGTGGCAACCATAGCTACTCGTTTATGGACACAGCAGTGATCGTTTGCTCAGCTCTTGGAGGACCTTCCAATACGTTTCAGTGGAGTAAAGACGGACAGCCTTTAGTCAATGAAGTATCCAACACACTCACACTACCAAATATCACGTCCATGGCAGGTGGAATGTACTCCTGTCTCGTTAGTAACAGAGCTGGTTCAGACAATGCAACAGTCAGAGTAACTGTACGTCCGTACTTTACCTCTCCACCCATCAGCACCGGTGGCAGGAACCTGGCATCAATCAACCTGACATGCGAAGCCGAAGGGTTCCCAATGGTCAGCTACAGGTGGGAAAAGGTTGACGGAGTGATACAGTCTGAAGTTGCAGGAGTGGATAGTAACACGTTGGTGTTTGAGGAGTTGCAGAATGAGGATCAGGGAGATTATGTCTGCACTGCTGAGTCAGCAGGAGTTCGTGTGCCATCAGATCCAGCAACATTAACTGGTATGAGCATCAAATAGGATGTAATTCTGTTGAGTATGGTAAAGGATGTACAATCGAAATAAATGTTGGCTATTACAATTGCTAGTACTTGTTTAGCTATATGGTTAAGTTGTTGTTGTTGTTGTTATTGTTATAGTGGCTCCACTGATCACCTCACTTACTTCACAAGGCACATATTCCCAAGGAAGTGATGTGAGTTTGAACTGCTCCACAGTAGGAGGTCCAAATGTGTTCTTCCAGTGGTCCTTCAACGATGACATCCTCCCCGACCAAAACACATCCATACTATACTTGACCAACGTCGATGCTTCTCATGGAGGGACCTATACGTGCATGCCATTCAACAGCGCAGGCAACGATTCAAGAACCACTGAAGTTTTTATCTCTCCTTACTTTGTTACTCTACCTCAAAGCTTGGATGCCTCCAATGGAAGCCAGCAGGCATTGACATGCCCGGCTGAAGCATTCCCTGATCCAGTCTATCAGTGGGAAAAGTTGGATGGGACCATTCGTAGTGGAGTTACTGGTGATATGGACACTAGATTGGAGTTTTCTCCAGTGATGTTTGGAGATGAGGGAATGTACTATTGCAATGCATCTTCTCAGGGAATTGTCATACAGAGTGATACTGTTACAGTGACCTGTAAGTTATCAGCTAGCTGATATGTTGAAGTTTTGTGAAACCATACTATACCTCTTTCATATACTACGCTTAAATATTGGTTAAAATGATAAATAATTTGGTAGATGTTATTAAACTGCATTGATTCATGATAATATTTTTGTTAAAATTAGTACAAGTAGTGTTTTCTACTATTAGAATTTATGTATAGTGACTAGTATCCGGACAGCTTAAAAAAAAGTTCTCAAAAGTGTGAGGTAGTGACCTAAATTTTACTATTCATGTAGTGGCTCCATACATCTTCGATATATCAGAGAATCAGATGTACAGCAGGGGAGATAATGTCACCTTGAACTGCCAGGTCCTTGGAGGACCTTCTCTTTACTATCAATGGAGATTTGGTGGTATGGACGTAGCAGGAGGGAATGACTCATTCCTGTATCTAAGCAACGTGAATGCCGCTCATGGAGGAGAATACACATGTGTAGTCTCTAACAGTGCAGGCAATGATACTGCCTCCACTTCAGTCTTCATCTCTCCTTACTTCATCACTGAGCCTCAAGATGTTTTCATAGCCAGTGGATCTCCTCTATCTGTGATATGTGAGGCAGAGTCATTCCCTGCACCTATGTACCAATGGGCACGCTCAGATGAACTGGCTATTCGAGACCAAATAACTGGTATAAACTCTACAACATTGGGATTTGACCCTCTTCAGTTTGGAGATGAAGGAACTTACGTTTGTAACGTAACTTCTCAAGGGATTGCTATTCGATCTACGACAACCATAACAGGTAAAGTATATGCTGCACTTTTAAATTTGTGATAGAAGATAATAAAATGGGTTGATACAATACATAATATATTGAATATTAGTATAGCTGTTAGGTAAGGAGATGGATCTGCAGCAAATGAAACATTCTTGCATAGATTGTATAACTAATAACCTATTAACAGCAGTAATTAGTTGTGAAGTTAATTGCAAATACTCTGGATTATATTGATTAGCCATGTAGCCTGAATACAATTTTTGAAAAAAAATTAGTTTAAAAAATTATTATATATATATAATATATAATAAGATAAGTTTGTGAGTCTATATACCACTACTTACATAATGTTTGATGCACCCAAAACGATTACTAGAATTGTTTGCCTTACCACATTTCGATGCTTATGAGCACAATGGTAACAACTCATATTTCAGCATTTATATAGATTTTCATGAACTGGTCACTTTTGATTTACTGAATATAAGTTTATGCAATGAGTAAAGATTGATATTGTTCTAAACTTGTTTTGTTGATTTTATATAGTTTTTGTTTTTGTTTTTGTTTTGATTTTTATTTGTTATTGTTGTTGTTGTTTTGCTTTTTGCAGTGGTTCCTTTTGTCTCTAATATAACAGAGATTCAGACCTATAGAAGAGGAGATAATGTCACCTTGAACTGCCAGGTCCTTGGAGGACCTTCTCTTTACTATCAGTGGCGATTCGGTGGTGTGGACATATCAGGAGGAGATGACTCGTTCCTATATCTAAGCAACGTGGATGCCTCTCATGGAGGAGAATACACATGTGTAGCTTCAAATGATGCTGGCAATGACACTGCCTCTACTTCAGTCTTCATTTCTCCTTACTTCATTACTGAGCCAGAGGATGTTCGCACCTCAAATGGTACCTCTGTATTCATCGCGTGTGAAGCGGATTCTTTTCCTGCGCCAGTGTATCAGTGGACACGCTCCAATATGCAGGCCATCAGGAGCCTGGTAACAGGAAGTAACTCAACAGTGTTGAGATTTGATCCTCTTCAGTTTGGCGATGAAGGAACTTACTTCTGTAATGTATCTTCTCAAGAAATCACCATTTACTCCATGGCAACAATAACAGGTGAGAGAGTAGTGCTGTACAATGTATAGTGGTGAAGGAAGATGTTTCGGTATTGGGGGGGCCTCCAAGGGCATGTTTTTTTGTGGTTTAAAAGTGTGTTCATGTGAGAAATTACCTTGTTAGATTGTGCCCCATAATTATGGGGGGGGGGGCTCCAGCCCCTGAGCCCCCCTTTCTATGCCACAGTACAGATGTACATGTAGTCAAGTTGACCAGATGTTAATTTACAGAAGCATATTGACCAACCACTGACATTAGTTTCTAATACAATTTTAAACCTTAACATAATAAAGTACAAGCTGACACAGGGTACATAGATATGCTACAGTACATGACTAGTGTACTAAGGAGTATTATTATGATTACTACACTGTAATTAAGTGATCTTTTTACATAGTGGCTCCATACATCTTCGATATATCAGAGAATCAGACATACAGCAGGGGAGATAATGTCACCTTGAACTGCCAGGTCCTTGGAGGACCTTCTCTTTACTATCAGTGGCGATTCGGTGGTGTTGACATATCAGGAGGGAATGACTCATTCCTGTATCTAAGCAATGTGAATGCCTCTCATGGAGGAGAATACACATGTGTAGTCTCTAACAGTGCAGGCAATGATACTGCCTCCACTCCAGTCTTCATCTCTCCTTACTTCATTACTGAGCCTCAAGATGTTTTCATAGCCAGTGGATCTCCTCTATCTGTGGTATGTGAGGCCGAGTCATTCCCTGCACCTATGTACCAATGGGCACGCTCAGACGAACTGGCTATTCGAGACCAAATAACTGGTATAAACTCTACAACATTGGGATTTGACCCTCTTCAGTTTGGAGATGAAGGAACTTACATTTGTACCGTAACTTCTCAAGGAATCACTATTCAATCCGTGACAACAATAACATGTAAGGAGGTATTATTTGTGCTTTACGAGCACCAATAATGTTTTTTAATAAGCCAATGAATGTTAAAGGAGTGATATTGGAAACCTTAAGGTATTCTAAAGCTACAATTGAGAAAAGTATTAAAGTAAGATATGTACTCACTGGCTAAGACTTGTGTCTCACAAAGACATAAGTAACACAAGTTTTTTTTTTGTTGTTTTCTTTAGTTTTGTTTTTGTATTTGTAGTCCATATTATCAGACAATGAGACTAACAAATCTAGAGATTTACATTTTCATAACATTATACATATGCAGAAACCATTATTGTAATTTGAAAGTACAATTATTTAAATACATTTTGTATTAACTGCCAACTTCGTTATATGCAGCATTATCCATAAGTTATGTTGTTTGAATGTAGATCACTTTTACTACAAATACATCAGTGAACAATCACTGTGTGGAATATGTATGTATATACATATTCAATACATATACATGTGTATATACAAATACATCAGTAAACAATCACTGTGTGGAATATGTATTATACATTGTTATCATAAGCTTTTCATTATATATATATATACTTACATAGCAATTTAATCTACCATGTGAGCTTGAAGTTAATTATTGTGACATTTGATTTTGTTTGTTTTCACAGTGAGTCCAGACATCTTTAACATATCAGAGATTCAGACCTATACAAGGGGAGACACTGTCACTTTGAACTGTCTAGTTCGTGGAGGACCTTTCCTTGATTACCAGTGGCAATTTGGTGGTATGGACGTAGCAGGAGGAAATGACTCGTTCCTGTATCTAAGCAACATAGATGCCTCTCATGGAGGAGATTACACATGTGTAGCTTCTAATGGTGCCGGCAATGACACTGCCTCTACTTCAGTCTTCATCTCTCCTTACTTCATCACACAGCCTCAAGATGTCTTCACTTCAAATGGCTCTAATATACCCATAGTGTGTGAGGCAGAGTCATTCCCTTCACCAATATACAACTGGGCACGCTCAGACATGCAAGCTATCAGGAACCAGGTGACTGGAAGGACATCAACAGTGTTGACATTTGACCCACTTCAGTTTGGGGATGAAGGAAATTACTACTGTAATGTCACTTCTCAAGGAATCACTATAACATCTACAACAAGTGTTGTCACAGGTAATACTGCCATTATTCACATACATCATTATTCACATACATATTGTATACATACAATTTCATATTTATGAATAAGATTAAATGTAATGATTCAGTTATTCTCAGCTGAAATATTAGTTAGCTTTTTTGAAATATGTTATTAAAATTAATCCAGCTGCCAGTGGCTAAGTTTTTCCCTCCTTGTTATTTTCATTTATTTTCTTTCTTGCCCTCTAGGACTATCATTCTCTCAGCTTTCAGAGCTGCCTACTTTTAACATCCAAATAGGGAGGAAATGTTTTAGTTTTGCTTATATAATTGCTATTTTGATGTATATCTTTTTTATAGTTGCACCGTTCATTACTGATATCACTGATGAGCTGACGTACAACAGAGGGGAGGATGTCACTCTGACCTGCTCTGCCCTGGGGGGACCAAATGTATACTACCAATGGCAGTCCAATGGCACTAACATCAATGAAGAGTCAAACTCCACTCTGAATCTCCTCAATATCAGTGCCTCTAGCGGTGGAGAATATACATGTGTGGTATCCAATAATGCTGGCAATAATTCCAGAAGCACAAACGTGTTTGTCTCTCCTTATTTCACCACTACTCCTGAAAGTATATTCGGTATATCAGGATCGTTACAGAGCCTCGTGTGCATAGCTGAAGCATTCCCTTCTCCTGCGTATCAATGGATCAAAATGGAGAACAGTATCAGAGGAAACCTCAGCGGACTTGACGCCCAGGCACTGATGTTTGACCCTCTCTTGTTTGGAGATGAAGGAAGTTACTACTGCAACGTCACTTCACAGATGCTGTCTATTCAATCAAGTGGAGTTATTGTCAATGGTAAGTTGTGGTGATATTCTCCAGAGAATTACTTAAGTAAAGCATATTTTCTTTGTAAGCAAATGTGATAAGTAGCTTTAGATTACTCTGGTTATATGTCGTCTGAAATATGTAAGACACTTAAATCTTCACTCATGTGCAATGACATGGCATTGAATAAGGAGTCACATACAGTTTCCAATTCTCATTCCATTATAAATTCATTTAAGTTTTGTTGTTGTTTTTCCCTCCAGCTACACATTAATACATGTGCTATTTCTGCTGATTTTGCTTTCAATTCTTGATGCAGTTTCTCCAGAGGGCAGCCTGATGGCCATGCCTACCATCAATAGCATGGTGAACTCTACAGAGTTGCTCATCTGCACAGCAGTGGGTGGCCCTGGCAACATCTTTCAGTGGAGAATGATGGACATGATTCTGGTCGATACAGACCAGGTCAACGTCACAGTGATCAGCGCTCAGTCAGGAGGAGATTATGACTGCATTGTATCAAATGCAGCTGGCAGTGACAATATTACCACTTTAGTCAATGGTATTTACTACTATGCATTAGTACCTAGTTGTTGTTGTTGTTGTTGTTTTTCATTTGATGAAGGGAGAAGTGGAGGGATTGGGCATTGGAAAGTACTCAATCATATTTGTTGTTATAATATGCATTGATATGTTTGTTTTCGTGGAGACTATTGTAGTGTAAGTGTTTACAATTTCTTGGAGAGATTGCATTTGACAATTAATGGTGATGTGTCTTAAAAATGTCTTGTCCAACTATTAGCTAGAAAGTTTCAATTGTTTGATTGCAGTTGCTCCAATCATCACAAGGTTCTCAGAGGAGACTCAAGTCACCATCGGTGGGACCACAACCATCTTCTGTACATCTGAGGGATTCCCAGCTCCCTCATCTGTTACCTGGTACCACAACGGCACTGTGATGTTGAATGTAGGCGATGTGACGACCATTACCAATGATGTTGTAGTAACCAGTACAGTAGCAATATCCATGGCAGCAACCAATGACTCAGGGCTGTACACATGCAACTTTACCAGTCCTGTCCCGGTGTACAGTTCTGTGTATGCCACAATTCCTGTATTTGTACAAGGTAAGACTTAAGCATAGTATGCTGACTATTATAAAATTAACTACTATTAATAGCTACAAGAAATAATTAATTGTAACATTATAGTTCTATTATATGTTCAAAAGCTTGATAATTAATGAAACTACATTTATTATAGGTAGCTACTGTATATAAGTATTAATAACTTCTTTCTTGTTTGTATTATACTTCAATTTCAAAAAATAAGCTATCAATTTTATTCTAACTTGTTATACTTTTGATCTTCAGTAATTGACTATAGCTACATCCATTGTATTGACTTCTTAAGTGTGTTTTGATTTGTGTGTTTCTTGAAGTATGACCACATACAATGTTCATTAACGATTCTCCATTGTAAACAGCTGTTCCTGAGAGACCTGTGAATCTTCAAGAGGTAAACACCACCTCCAGGAGCACTGTGGTGACGTGGATAGAACCTCACAGCAACAACGCCCCCATTCTGTTCTACTTGGTCCGCTACTCTGAGCCCGACTTTGTGCAAGGAGATCGCAGCCGAGTGGTGAGCGTGACAGAGGAAAGAGCGACCATAGGCAATCTGTCTCCTGGAGTAGATTACACTTTTACAGTGACTGCACACAATGAAATTGGTTCATCAGCCTCTAGCGATCCTTTACCAGTCAGAACACTGGATGAAGGTTAGTACTATTATCACGATCTGTAATACTACAAGTGAAAAAATTAACTTAATTCAATTTTAAATATGCATCATAATAGGGTACCATTTCCAACAACATGGCTTGAAAATGGCTGAACTGTCATATTGCTTTTGTTTTATTATTCTTAGTGCCTTCTTCTGCTCCTCGTAATTTGTCAGCAACAGCCATCAACTCTACCGCCATTTTAGTCAGCTGGTTGGAAGTAGCTCCAGCAGACAGAAATGGAAACATCACAAGCTATGATGTCATGTTTGTACCTCTTCAAAACTTCAGTGGTGCCCTGAGCACGACCCCTTCGGTCCAGGGGGTCCTTCCTTCACTCAGTGTCCTCCTCACTGACCTCCAGGAGTACGTGGAGTACAGGATAGTTGTGAGAGCTTCTACTAGTGCTGGGCCAGGAAACTATAGCAACCCAGTCATTGAAAGGACTCAGGAAGACGGTAATTATTCAATTCATGTTTTATAGTACGACATATTCAAATGAATAGGTAGTAAGTGATTAGGCTTTTAAATGTATTTGTTTAAGAATCTAGTATAATACAGTTTGCATTATTATTTTTTTAACCAATTGTAGTTCAATAGTTATAGTTCAATTAATGTGAGGACTCTGCCACAATTAGTGCAGACTAAATATTGTAGATACGACTGGAGATAGTTTGAAAATGGCTGAATAGTTTGATAGCAGACTCTTTGAGTTGTGATGGAAAGATTTTCTTTTATGTGTAATATTATCTCCAATATTATTCAGCACCGGCATCACCTCCTGAGGGCGTGGTAGTGACGGTAACTTTCCCAAACAACATCACAGTGGTATGGGATGAAGTCACAGAGATTAACCAGAATGGAATTATCACATTATATGAAGTCCAGTACACGCCTTCAGATAATTTTGGCGCTCCGATCATCTCACTAACTCTGAATGTGTCGTCTCCAATGCAAACTTTGGATATCTTGGGATTACAAGCTTATGTCAATTACTCTATATCAGTGAGAGCATACACTAGTGCCGGACCTGGTCCGTACAGTAATCCACAAGTGGCATTGACTGATCAAGATGGTGAGTAAATACGTCATTTCTATTTAAGATCTATTGAAGTAACCTTTCCCATATTAACAACGCATATAATTACAATACCCTTAATTAGATATCCAATTATTTTTAGATATACTAATTATGTACAGTTCCTGATTATCCTCTTATCAAAATCGACGCCATTGTTCTTACTGGAGCATAAAACGGCTTGAGCATCTCAAAATCAATGTGGCACTCTAATTCACCCTTAATATGTGTCCATGACAAAACAGTAATTTATGTAGATTAACCTTTATTTATTTACATCTTAGTCTAATCGATAAATATATCTTCACTCTCCTCCCCCTTAATTTTATGTACAGTGCCTGATTCTCCACCTACCAATGTGGATGCCATTGTTCTTTCATCCACCGCCATAATGGTTAGCTGGGAGAGGGTCACTGCTATAGACAGAAATGGGATCATCACACAGTATGAGATAGAGTATATCCCACTAAACACCTTCATGGGTCAGATTGGGAGGAATACCACGCTAGTTGAGTCTTCAACTATGTCACTTAATCTCACGAATCTGGAGGAGTATGTCAATTACACTATCTCAGTTCGTGCATTGACGGTTGTCGGAGGTGGGCCTTACAGTGAAGCATTGACTCATTTGACTCTTGAAGATGGTAAGTGATTATTCCATTCCAAGTGTAATGTATTGAGATTTAGCTTGTGTTTACATAGTATAAAGAATTATGAATAAATAGATAAACTTCTCACATTTAGTATGGCGTACAAATAGCACATGTTATGATTGATTATTAGCTAAAGTTTCAAAGAATTTAGTAGGAACAATGTATCAACGTTGATAACATCCACATTTATTCTTGATAGCCATTTATTGGCACCTTTCCCAAATACAGTTTGCTAAGTCTTATTTGCTGTTTGTTATTATTCAGTTCCATCCGGCAGTCCTACTATCTTTCATGTACTCGATATATCGCCCACTGAGATAGAAGTTAATTGGACCGAAGTGAATCTTATAGATCAAAATGGAGTCATCATCATCTATGAAGTGGACTACCAGCCGTCCAATAGATTTGGTGATTCTTCAGTGCTGGATGTAGTGAACACCACCGATCGGTATATTTTTCTGCGGAACCTGCAGGAGTCTGTACAGTACAATATCACAGTGAGAGCCTTCACTCGAGTAGGACCCGGTCCATTCAGTCCTCATGTACTCAATATCACACAAGTGGCACGTAAGTGGTGCTTTGAATCTAATTTCACAAAGTGCTTGTACCTAAAAATTAATCAAGTATGTTACTATTGTTTGGTGAGCCCTGTCAAACACATTAAGCATCAAAGGGCACTAAATAAGGACTTCAGGGATGAGTGATATATATATATATATGTGAGCGGGTCTGGGAAAAGGGACCTTACGGCACAAAAATTGAAATTGAGATATAGGCTCCAAAAGTAAGTCATCGGAACAATTCTTTCTTTCTCCTATTTTTGTTTTATGCAGAATTAGTCTTAGTGACCCTTACTCTGCGTCTATGCCAAATTTCTAATATCAAAACAACTTAAAAGACCCCAAGCGTGCCGTGGAAAGACAAGCTTCTTTTTATTCTCTCTCGTTCTCGAAGTACAATAAACGGGGGATGAGCGGAGTTTCAAAGAAGCAGCTAAAAAAACGGCATAGCTTTGAGACAATTGCATGCACTCTACAGCTTACCTCTGGCTAAAAGTTTACCGCTACAGCGAATAGAGTAGGCAAGAATTCCGACAAGACAGGCCGTGAGACGCTTTGAAAGCTAAAAAGAACTCTACGCAAACTTTGTTAGTCGCCGTTAAAAAGCGGCTGTACGATTTAATTGCGTATGCGGAGTACGCCGTTGAGTATACGGAAACGTTAATTATATCGGAAGTGGAAATACAATTTATGTTTTCTCGATTTCTAGTTCAATTGCTTTGCTGAATGCAGCCCAGTTCAACTGCCAGTTTCTCTGCACGTCGAAGGGGTTTTACCCTCCAAGTATTTTAGCACTAAGTTGAGATAAATTGTAGCTTTTTATTAGCATAAAAAAACTCAATTTTTTTGGTTTGCTCCATAAGGTCCCTTTTCCTAGACCCACTCACATATATGTTTTGCGAGCCTTAAATTTTCTGCATGCCATTGAAGAATATCCCATATTATAAGCTGACTCGTGCAATATGTATTATATATACACATATATAATGTATATGTATATACACTAAGAGAAAGAGAGCCTCTGTCATGTTTTATATGCCCTGAATTAATTTATTCTCACATTTTTTGAAAATATAAATGTTAAATTTTTTACTTGAATCTCCTTAATGCAATCATATATTCATACATAATGGGACAACTTTACTCCGTGTATCTGCTCATTAAATTTAAATCAATATGGCTGATAGCATTCCCTCATTCACTTGCTATACAATATCTCCCACAGCACCAGCAAGTCCTCCAGGACAAGTCGAAGCAATGGTCGTGTCACCGACTCAAATACGGGTGACATGGAATGTAGTTCCTAATATTGACAGGAATGGGATGATCACCTTGTATGAGATCGAGTATACTCCACTCATGGACTTTGGAGGACAGATCGGGACACAAATGGTGGAAGTTTCTGCAGAGAGTCGCTCCGTAACATTGGGGAATCTGGAGGAGTATGTAGAGTACAATATATCAGTCCGAGCTCACACATTGGCCGGGCCAGGTCCTTACAGCAACGGGACAATAGTCAGGACTGAGGAAGCCAGTAAGAGGGTTGTAGTATAGTATCGTGCATGCTGTACTGCCATATTTGACATATAGAAATATGGTAAAATGAGAATTTGTTTGGTTTTAAATGACAAAGAATATGACTAGATATGTAGCAACAAAAAGGATTTAATGTATCACAAAAGCAATAAGTTAGACTTTTTCTCACAACTCTGAATGCAGAACAATGTTAGTTATTATTATCTTTGTTTGAAGAAACTGCTCATTGTAATGTGACTTGTTTCAGCACCAAGTGGCTCTCCAAGGAATGTTACATTGAGAGTACTGTCTTCTACATCCATTGAAGTAATGTGGGCAGAAGTGAATCCAATAGACTTGAATGGAGTCTTTACTGAATATGAAGTTCTCTACAACCCTCTCAGAGATTTCAACGGCCAAATATCATCCTCCTCAGACAGAACATCTTTCTTGAATACAACCATAACAGGCTTGCAGGAATTTGTCAATTACAATATTTCAGTTAGGGCTTATACTAGAAGAGGAAATGGACCATATAGTAATGCAGTAGATGCAAGAACAATGGAAGATGGTGAGTTACATAAATCAGTACTTACTGTTTGTCTTGATTGCTCTCTTTAATTTTCTTACATAATTTTTATCATATATTTTTTTGCTTTATTACAACTTTTCTTAATGTCTTTCAGAGCCAAGCTCTCCCCCCAGAGACCTGTTTGCCAATGCCACTTCTTCAAGCAGCATCTCAGTATTATGGAATGTGGTGGATCCAATTAACCAGAATGGGATAATTATAGGATATGAAATCCTATTTGAACCGCTGGAAACATTCTCCGGTCAGATTAGATCTGAAGTAGTGAATACTGCAGAGCAGGCAATTGATCTTTTATCACTGGAAGCCTTTGTGAACTACAATATATCAGTTAGAGCAAACACTTCCATTGGCGTAGGACCTTACAGCTCTCCTGTCACTGTATTGACCATGCAAGACAGTAAGTGAATTCAACATAATATTAGTACAGGAGTGATTTGTGGTTTTGATTTTAGCTCCAGACAGTCCACCTATTAATGTGTCTGCCAGGACTACGTCTCCTAATAGTATCTCAGTGGAGTGGGACGAAGTTAATTTCATAGACCGTAATGGGATTATCACGCAGTATGATATTCTATATGACCCACAGCAAAATTTCTCTGGAAGGATTATGATTGGTTCGGTAGATACTACAGGACGAACGATTAACCTGACATTACTGGAAGCCTATGTCAACTATACTATATTTGTACGAGCTAATACTTTTGTAGGGGCGGGGCCCTATAGTGCTCCAATCACTATCCTAACTATGGAAGATAGTAAGGAATCACTCATGTGTGATAATTTTGTTTAAAATTGTTATTATTCCATTACTTAGACCCCATGAGTCCACCAAGGGATCTACAAGCCACGCCCACATCTTCAACCACTATTTCATTGACGTGGATCGAAGTGGATCCCTTAGACCAAAATGGTATCATCACCATGTATGACATTTTATACATTCCACTTCAGACCTTTGATGGAGCCATTGGTAGCAGAACTGACCGAGTTTCAGGCAGCAATACTTCAATGGTCCTTGATCAACTCCAGGAGTATGTGAACTATAACATCTCAATTGCAGCTTACACTTGTGTCGGTCGAGGTCCTTTCAGTGATGTCATTACTATACTAACACTAGAAGATGGTAAGTTCAAGTTCTCTCATATGATTTTCAGATGTATTAAAATATAAAAAGAATGCATGCAGTATCGGTGATAAGATGTATAGAATTGTTATTTAATATAATGAATAGGGAAAACAATAGTTCTGTGATGAGACATTGCATGCTTGTGATGCTGCCATATTCGTATATTCAGAGCCAGCAAGTCCACCTACTAATGTCTCTGTCATGGACTCTTCGTCCACGAGCATTACTGTGGTGTGGCAATTGGTGGATCAAATAAACCGCAACGGGGAAATCACCACATATGAAGTTCGGTACACACCTCTAGAAGACTTTGAAGGACAGATTCAAACAGAGTTTGTGAATGTAACCAGTCCCATACAAAATGCCAATCTGATCTCCCTACAAGCCTACGTCAACTACAGTGTTTCAGTTCGGGCGTACACGGCCATTGGTCCCGGACCTTACAGCACTGCGGAGATAGAATTGACCAGGCAAGATGGTAAGCAGATACAATATAAGCAAACATAATGTCTTGATATTTTTATTACTGTTTGTTGTTACTATTTTTATTGTTGTTTTGTTGTTCCATCATTTTAGTTCCTGATGGCTATCCACAAGGTGTATCCCTTCAAGTAACGAGTCCCACTGAGATAATGGTGTCATGGAATGAAGTGGACCAAATAGATAGAAATGGCATAATTACAGTATATGAGATAATCTATCAGCCACAGGAAAGTTATGACCGAATAGAAAGACTCCAGAACACTACTTCTAGGTCGATAACTTTAGCTGGACTTCATGAGTATGCATCCTATGATATTCAAGTTAGGGCATTCACTGAAGTAGGACCTGGAACTTTCAGTCCCACTCAGAACCGTAGAACTGAAACGGCAAGTAAGTTTCATGCAATAACTACGTAAGAACACAAGATTTAATACAACCACCATTTACTTCATCCTGTTTATTTAAAGGTGGACTTGTATGATTATGGTTCTATTTTTACAAACATTTAGCCATTGTAAGGTTTTATTGTTGTTCTTGTGGATGGACTAAAATGTTTTTATGATTCATGTTAAATCAGAGAGTCAAATATTGAAATAATAAAGTTAGCAATTTTTTTTAGCATTTCTGCACATCACAAGAGATTAGTTAATAACTTAGCTAACTCACTATTGAGGCTGAGAATACCACTATATTGTGTCGGTACCTTTCATAAATTTGGTTACACATAGGTCCTGAAGGTTCACCCCAGAATTTCAGAAGTGACGTTTTATCTTCCACATCCATTGTGGTGAGGTGGGAGCCGATTCCAGAGGTGGACAGAAATGGCATGATAACACACTATGAAGTCCAGTATGGCATCAGTAATCCTGTTGCAATGTCTAACAGAACTGCCGATGGCACTGTTCTATCTCTTACATTAATCAACTTAGAAGAGTACGAGACTTATTCAATGAGAGTCCGAGGTTATACATTTGCTGGCTTTGGACCTAATTCTATCCCTGTACTTAACAGAACAAAACAAGACCGTGAGTTGACTTGAAATTTTACAGAATAGAAGTAATCCATGATTCTACATTAAACGCTCATCCATTTTTTATGTACAGGTCCGGGACCAGTGGTAGTCCCTGTGAGTCCAGCTCCAAGTGATATCAATTCCACATCTGTGGTACTGAAATGGAACCCACCACTAGACCCTAATGGCGACATCACAGACTACACGGTGAACCTTGCCATATTGTCCACAGATGTCAAGCGATACAGGTCACTGAAGGCAGGAAACAGAAGAAGGAGGCAGACTGGCGGTAGCAACAGTGTCACTGAGAGTTGTGTTACTGGAAGATCTGCAAACTTGAACAGGAATATTACTACTGGCAATGCTATGACAGCCCTTCCCGTTAACGACTTAAGTGAGCTTTACATTAAATAATTAATTAATTAATTAAAAAATCGTTTTACTTCATTTAAAAAAATACTTTTTCAAATTGGAATGGAGTGCAAGTTAGAATAAAACAGTAACTGAATACAAGTTATTCAGGATATTATGTTAGTTAAATAAAGGTCACCAAATACATACTTTACTTTTAGGAATAAATCAAATGAATGACATCTTCCTAAATAGGAGCTAAAACATTAATATCAAGAAAATTAAATGGAGCCTTTTTGTTATTCTGCATACTCCTGTAAATGGCAAAATCTATTTTTATCCGATTTAAGGTTTAACGTGTTTTAGCATGTTACTTGTGCCCAATGGCTCGCTCGCCATTTATGCTGAAGTATATCACTAGTTTATATATTTCATAAACTTTTTTTTGTGTGTTGTGTAGCTCCCTACACAGTGTATACTTTCAGAGTGGTGGCTTCTACATCAGTTGGAATAGGGTTAACTTTTTCTGATCCTGTGATTTTTGAGACATCAGAAAGAGGTAAGAATTATGGCAGATATCCCAATAATACAAATAGTGTCATAGAAACTTTAAAAATATTCAAATCATGATGCATATAGTGGAGTTGTTTAGAAAGTGGTAATATATTAAAGAGATTCAATACTAAAAATATAACATTCCATGTTTGTGGTCACATAAGCACAGTAGGTAAGACATATAATAACTTATAATAAGGAAAAGGCTCATAGAAGTATTGAATAATATAAAAAAAACAGGTTTAACATATTGTGATCTTATTTAGAACCTGAATCAGTGGAGAATTTTTCCCTCAATGCCACCAGCCGTAGTACTATATATGTATCTTGGAAAGCACCCACATGTCCCTATGGAGATATTAGAGAGTATCGTGTGACATACGGCACAGCGAATGGAGATCCCAATTCCACAACCGTTCTAGTAAAAGAAGATGCTCTACAGTTTTATGAAATTCCTGATCTTGTCGTTTTCACCGACTATACAGTCTCAGTGAGAGCTATAGTTACTTCACTGGACGATGACCAGATAAAGCTGCTGGGTAGTGAAGTATCAGGAATGATTCGCACTCTGAGCAGTCGTGCAGATAGATCACCAACACCTGCTCCAACATCAAAACCTTTGCCAGGAGCTACCAGCAGTCAGCTAACCTTTCAAATACCAAACCCTCAGAATATAAGAACTGGCAGAGTAATGTGAGTAGTGCCTGTTATTATAATATTGACGATATTCATTCTGTACCTCTAACTATTTTCTCTCTTCGTTCTATTTTCAGATTTGTTGCTATAGTGGTAATTCGTGCTATGGCCACAGAAATATCAACCGAAAGTGCATATGATGATGCAGCTACATACACTTCAGATTCACTATATTACATTGCTGCTGCTTGGGATAACGTCACAGTTATTAATTCTGACCAGTTCAATACCTCCATTACGGTGGGAGATAGGAGTGAGTATACAGTCAGACCTCCGGGAAGTCAGGACAAAGTCACTTATCGCAATTGGCCTCTGAGATCAAACACGTGGTATTGCTCATTTGTACGATACGAAATCAATAATACCAGCCCTAAACCTAACGAGGTAAGGAAAGGATTGCTATAATAAGGAGACATGATCTGTATGTCGTTACAAGATTGCGCTCTATTTTCTGGCCTGTACTCTATTTTCTGGCCTGTATTCTGTTTTGTTAAAAATAAAAACAATCATTTTAATGCTAACTCTTTCTATAACAGTGCTATATTTTTTTAATATTGGTTGTAAAAATTAAATTATTCAGCGTAAAAGTGATTCATGACAAATAGGGCTGCATTCAAACTCTTATTTGTTTAATGTAACCAAAATGACTGAATTGTTTTTAAGTATGAGAGCAATAAGTACTTTTATATACTTGTTCTAGCTGTTGTTAGTGTTGTTGTTTTTATTTATTTTACATTTATAGCCACATCTCAGTTATTCTAACACAGTATGCAAGAAGACTGGTAAGTTTGTTCTGCAGATAACTTTAAGAGAGTTTCAATTAATTTTTTTCCCTCTTTTTAGATTTACCCTACAATGAAGCTGGACTTGGAATTGGAATAGTTCTGATACTGTTGTTCATTACTGGAATAATAGTTGCAGCTGTGTTATTTTACTTCTTCTATTATAAGAAGTAAGTCATAGTCTAAATAAAGATCGATTTCACTAATACCATATGAACATGTTTGTGATTCAATGAAATATCATCACTTCCATAGAATTGCTTGGTATTATATATAAGAAGGGTAAGGTATAGCTTTTCAGCAAGAGGGTAATTTGTGGGTGAGGTATATAACAATGAATATCGATTGCTGCATGTGCTATTGCAATATTGTCTTGTTCTAGGAGAGGGATTTTCATCATTAAGAATAAAGGTAGTCACATTGAAATGATAGGTGATGGAGAGAACAATGTCAAGACCTTGGAAGCCAGGGAGGAGGGATTCTTTCACAACCCACTAGCCATTCAGGCTCCAAGTAATAAGTTTATTATTTGAAATGTGTGACCAGCTATGAGAAAATCAATCATTGTGACAATAAATTAAAATCGTGTAAATGTACAATACAGTCAATTTGCATGAAATTTTTTAAAACATATATGATGCCTCTATTATCAAACTATCCAAGGAAAATTTTCAGGTGATTTGGGTGAAAGCTTCCTTGGTAAAAAAAAAAAGGTTTATTCACCCGAAAAAATGTTGCAATTATCTTTTAAAAAAACTGGTTGCAACATTCACTAAATAATAGTTAATATTTCTGTGATAACTATTGTATTGGCTAAAATGTTTTTCATTGTTTTATTCCATTTCTTTCATACAGTGTCTTCAGATGATCCTATTGAAATATCTGAATTTGCTGAGCATCTACAGGCACTCCACGCCAATGACAACTACCGCTTCAGTGAAGAATATGCTGTAAGTGTGTTTATGAAGTGGTTTTTATATACTATTATTGAATTATGGGAATCTAATAATACAGAGTGTAGAACCGGACCATCATCCAACCACTGAAAATACAAGGCGACCCGAAAACATCCCCAAGAACAGATATGCAAACATTACTTCATGTAAGCTGTGAAAATGAATGTATGAACATGTTTTATCCGAGTGTGTATGACAGATGACCATTCCAGAGTGTTATTGAATGAAACGGGAATACCAGGATCTGACTATATAAATGCAAACTACATCGATGTACGTTATTGTAATTAATCTTTTGATGATAGTTTAACTACATGAGCATCAAATTAAATAAAGATTGCAGAATAATAATAGCAGCAGTGTATATTTGTGACTGTCTACAGGAAAACCGGGCACAACGCGGCACCCTTCGAAAAAAAGTTTTTTGCACTTACAGAGTTGTCGGCATCCAGATATTGAGCTCTCCAAGTTTTATCGTCGTAGCTTAAGTCATTCCCACTACTAGTGGTGTGCTTGAGCACAAATGGCGAGCGAGCTTTAAACTACACTATTGTTAAATGATTGATTTTAACAAGTAACTCAAGCTACTAAAATAATAGTCAAGTTTTTAAATTACGTATGCGGTAAAGGGGATTCAAAGCCATAGTAACCGCTCCCAGCAACTGTTTGAATTGAAAAAGAAGCAACAAAATCAAGTCACTTTATTTAAAGTTTCCTTTGTGACATTCTTAATAGTAGTTGTAACGCACAATACTTTCACACAACTGAACATACCTACGCAAGACTTACCTTTGCGGTTCGTCTAGTGGACAATGAATTTACAAGTAAATGCTGTTGAGTAGGGCTTATAACTGAGACAAATAGCAACTAACTCGAATAGAAATGGAGCTCCCATAAGTTTTTGCGTTTAAACTGCACCCGCAAAAGAATTCAAAGCAGTAAACAATTCAATTTCTAAGGTGATACGGGTAATGGTCGCCTAAACGGAGGATTCTGTTTAGTGAAGTTTGGGACGGGGTCGAACGCGGAGCGAACACAAAAATACGGAGGGTCAAAGTACAAAATGACATACATACGTCCAAACATATATATAATAAATAACCAACATCCCCGATTTTTTCATTTTACCCCTGTAAGTGTTCGCTCGCTACGCTCGCTCGCCGATAATAGACCTAACCGTTCCCTTCCGTCGGGCTTGAAACCAATACATTTTTAAGATCGATCGATTCTTTCTCGATATTTACGCACGCCGCGTTGTGCCACGGTCACATTTAATGATATTATAATGTATAGTATTTGCCAAAGAGTGCAACACACAGACATATTCTGAATCAGAACTTCTAATGTAGTCAATCACTTACCATTATGCTTCTTATTTTTAAGTACAACTAAAGTTGTGGCTGCATCTTTATCACGCTACACACTAGCCCATAATTATTGCAAATAATGATAATATGATTGGTTAAATAGCAACTGTGTTAAAACAAGGCAAAAAAAGCACTAAAAACTGACTTGCAATCATCACAGTTGTAATTGTTATTGTTGTTTCTGCTATTGTAGGGTTATCGAGCCAAAAACTATTTCATTGCCACACAAGGTAAGCCTTCCTTTAAGAGCCTTCATAATAATCTAACATGCGCTATCCTTTAATATTCAGGTCCAACACCTGCAACTGTCATAGATTTTTGGCGAATGATATGGGAACAGAACACTACGACCATTGTCATGGTGACTAATCTTGAGGAAAAAGGGAGGGTGAGTTTTATATTTTGCTGTTTTTGCTCAAATGGTTGCAAGTATTTAACAATATGGGGGAATCTAAATAATAATTAGGCGCTGCCTCAGAAGATTTTTAGGGTCCCAAAGGCGCTAGGCTGTAATGTCCCAAGCATAGCAAGGGCGCTATACTTAGGGCCTGAAGGATTCAAAATGTGGTAGTTCTCTCCTAACTAATTTAGAACATAGCCAGTTACTAACCTGCAACCGGTTTAGTCCATAGTGTCCCAGAGACATGCGGTAATAGTATACGGATACAATGCATGCCCCCTTGCCTTAGCAACACCTTTATGCAGCGTTTTTTGTTTTGTTTTGTTTTTAAGGGTGCAGTACCACCGGAACCTTACGGTAATTAAGTGATTCAAAACCCGCCCGTAACCCGATCAAATTTACTCTCCACGAACTGACTATTGTACGCGACTCGCACACAATTTGAACACGTACCAATTAACTGTAGCAGACAATTTACCACAAAGATCTTTCACCTCAAAGGACTACCAGTACTGTAGGGCAGAAGCAGCAGTGTAGATAATTAATAATTTTTTGTTCACTTTCTAAAAATATTCCTAAACAATAATATAAAATCATAACTCCATAGTAACAGGGCCATAATCAAATACAAAATGGAATGAACAAAATCAAAGGTTCTGAAGTGTGCAATACTATCAAAGGGATCCAAGGGAGTCGTGCCTTCTCATTGACCTCTCCACTGGAGAGCCATGTCCTCTCTTCTAAATAACCAGGATGTAGTATTCTTCCCTTCAGGAGGCATAACTTCTTAGGAGAGCAGAAGGTCTACTATTCTCTCCTCTGGAGAACAAGAAAACCATGTCTTCTGCTCTGCACTTTTGTTGTGAACCTGCCAGTTGTACCCTAGAACCAAGGAGTTGAGGCTTCTCATAATGGGAGCTCATCTATTTCTATGAAGAGCATGTGAGCACCTTTCTCTCCTGTGAGGTAGTTTAGACTAATTATTATGATCTAAAATTTGATACAGGTTTTATTTTAAATAAATCAATTGATAACAAATAGCGGAATTGATAAATATAAAATATTGTAGAAATAAAATAATAAATTAGTGAATAAATGTTAAGTTAATAAATGTAACAATTCATTTTTTTTTTTAATGCCTTGCCATGCAAATATCATATATTCATCCTTCACAACAGTAACGGGGATGGCAAAAATTAACACCAAAAACTCCTGCGAAGTTAACACACTGAAACTGCTAATTTCTACCCACTTCACCAACCTTCTGTCAAGCTCTCAAAAGACACCAAAGCAGATTCTTCGTTTAAGCAGCAGATGTGAGCCGTGATATATCTATTCTAAAAGAGTGACTCCAGTCGCCATTAATACGCCGCCACTTCTTCATCGTCTAGGACCGTCTAGTACATTCCAGAAGTCTTGTACTCTTCCCCACGGGGCTCATTCGCACATTAACTTTTATTCTGTGGTTGCTTACTAGTTCTAATTAGAGCCGCCACCACCCGGAATTTTTCCCACAAATAAATTGCACGCTCAGAGTTGGGGGGGGGGGGCGGGGTTGAAGAATCAAATGAATACGAATCAATAGTTAGCTTCGTATCTAAAAATCGAAATTCAGAAGTAGTACTGGATTGCCAGAATGAACTCATATTTTGTACACGGGGTACACGCCACATTAAAAAAAAAATTACAACAAGTTTTTTCTTTTAAATAGGATACAAAATAAAATATAAAAATATTTTTAAAAATGGAAAACAATTTCGATCTTTTTCTTGAAACTTGGTTTATAAGAGCTGTCTGTTGGTGTCTGTTTAAAACTGCAACAACAAAGTAAGCGTACATTGAACAGAAAACGAGAAATAAATATATAGCATAACTCCTCGATCTGCGGTTTAGCGCTGCGGTTTCAAGTGGTACTGCATCCTTAATCAGCAATAATACGTTTAGCAAAAAGACGTGCCGCATTTAGGCCAATTTTCCCAAATCCGGTCTCATATGTGTGTATATATCTACGTATATCCAAAATAATTCATTTTTATATCAAATTACAATTTTCAGGTAAAATGTTTCAAGTACTGGCCAGATGATTTGAACAAGTCTAAACTCTATGACGACTTTAAAATCTCCATGCAAGAGAGTCTTGTCTTGGCAACCTACACTGTCCGCACTTTTGCCTTGCAACGAGAAGGATCAAAGGAGGAGAGAATAATCCGCCAGTTTCACTACACCGTATGGCCTGACCACGGGGTACCCGATGAACCTTCTACTCTCCTCCATTTTGTGAGAAAAGTCACTAACAACCACTCGTCCAACTCTGGCCCAATGGTGGTCCACTGTAGTGCAGGAGTGGGCAGGACAGGAACGTTCATTACGATTTATACTCAGCTACAAAGAATAGAGAAAGTGGAGAACGTTGCCATCTTTAAGTATGTTCAGGAAATGAGAAGGAGACGGTGCTTCATGGTCCAGACAGAGGTAAATACGGATTATTTTATCTGATTAGTATACTATAGTTTGCCAGCCTATTTATACAATTATAGACAAAGGGTTAAACTATTATTAGCCCTTCAAAATGCTGACTAAGGCAACTTCAAATTTGAATTACTGGATTAATGTAACTTAGATACTCCAATTAATAAAGTTATAAGTAAACTTAAGACCATGGCTATACTTCACTAGAAGTAATTTGATAATATACTTATTATTTTGTTCTTTTGTTGTTGTTTTTGTTTGTTTTTTTTAATTAAAATTCCTGATCCAATTGTATTCATCACAAAGGTGGTGAAGGTCAATTATTATTATTTTGATACTTAGCTAGTGTTCTAATATTCTGTTGTGTGAACAGCATCAATATGTCTTCCTCCACGATGCATTGCTGGAGGCCATTGAGTGTGGAATCACTGAATTCTCTGCCAGAGACATCAAGGATCATCTCAAGCGGTTAAAGATAGTAGACCCTGAATTCAGAAAGACTTACCTTGATGCAGAGTATGATAAGCTCTCTCACACCTTGCATGTGGATCACACTAAGACAAATGCTTCTATGAATGTCAACAAAGCCAAAAATCGGTACAGTGATGCCATACCTTGTAAGTTCTAGTATTGAAACTTATTAAATAAAATAATGTTTCTAACAATGTATTCAATTTTTTAGATGATCGCAATCGAGTGAGAATAATCAGCATTCCTGGAGCTTCTAACTCTGATTACATTAATGCCAGTTTTATAGACGTAAGAGATATGTTGCTTTTAGCTACAATAATAATGCATGGTATAGATTGTTTATAGATGCCAAACTTGTACATTATTTACTGCTCTATGACTATTGACAGATATGTACTAAGACATTTATTATAAGTATATACATTATTATATAGGACATCACCTATTTGGTGTATGTCATTATTAATAATTTATGAATTATCTGTATAGGGTTACCACCAGAGAAATGCCTTCATAGCCACACAAGGCCCATTGCCAGACACGACCATGGATTTCTGGAGGATGGTGTGGGAGCATAAATGTTCCACAATTGTCATGCTCACAAAGGAGCGAGAAAATGGCAGATCTCGTTGTCACAAGTACTGGCCAGAGACTGGTGCAATGCAGTGTGGATACCTCCAAGTCATAGCTCACAAACTCTCCAGCTTTGCTGATTACACACTACGAGAGCTGACTCTTGTGGACTCCAGGGTAAATGAAGCATAATTTAGCTCACACACTTTTTTCTAATTTAGATGTAGCCATTTTGTTTAATATAGCCAATCAGTTTGCATTTTTAATTGATTTTTGTTGCTCAATTTATATTTATTTGTAGGAACAAGAAATGCCTTCTCAGTCTGTCAAACTCTATCAATTCTTGGATTGGCCTGAGGATCCTGGAACAGCTCCAAGTAACGGTTCTGGCCTTATAGATTTAATTGGGCAAGTTCAAAAATGGCAGATGAATTCTGGCAACAAGCCAGTGATAGTGCATTGCAGGTAAGAAATATAATGAAAATGTATTTTCTTCAAATTAATAATTTATCTAAATACTTAGTGGTGGAATTGGGCGTACTGGCACTTTCATTGCAATAAGCATCCTGTTGGAGAGATTGAAGACAGAGGGTGTGGTTGATGTTTTCCAAACAGTGAGGGCACTTCGCCTACAGAGAGCAGGCATGGTACAAAGTGTGGTGAGTATTTTTTTGAAACAATAAATTGAGAGTCATTACATTTGTTTATCTTCCATTTTAGCCGCAATATGAGTTTTGCTACAAGACAGTTCTGGAATTTTTGGAATCTTTTGAGCATTACTCCAACTTCAAATAACATTAGTAATTATGTTTAGTGTCAACTTTATTTCTAAGTATAACATTACATAATTATTCTATGCACGTATCTAGTAATTGACCTCATTTCTTTGACAATTACATAATTATTTATGTTTTACTTGTTCATAAAAAAATGCCTTTTTAATTAATAAAAAGTGACATATTAGTTTGTGAATTGATTATAATTATTTTCTAGCTAATTCCTACAGTAGAGTGGAAATATATAATTAGCTTGTGATATTACTGGGTTACTATTATTGGTTTCCTCATTCACATTCATTTCAACCCCATCCAAGTCTGGTCTACATATCCATGTCTTCTGTCTTTTTTTCTGTATTAGCTTACCACCTTTAATTTCTTGTATGACATTATATGTTACCATTTTCTTGACTCTTCTAGTTTCACGCACCATACACAGGGCAAAAAACTTGAATGTCTTGTAGTCAAGTATTTCGGAAGTTTCATGTTTCTCCACTTTTCAGTAGACGATAGGGCTGAATGTCCTATAGCTAGTGCAGGGCATTTAGTCCTTTCCTTTATGGGAATGGTTGTGAAAGTATGAAATGTCCTAAATACGTGACTACAGGAAATTCAAGTTTGTTGCCTGTGAAAAACATTGACAAACCTCCATAATTACTTTAACTTGGTCATCTACCTACCTAGCTCCTATTCTCATGTGCCTTGTCTTTGCTGACTTCACTGCCATCCCTCATTCTGTCCAAGATCAATCATACAACATTATTTAGAATTCACTTCATTTGCCTCTTTGCCTTCATATGACATCAAGATAGCTGGTGCTGTATTAGTAGGTGGGCTCGGAGAGCTTAGAATTCAGCAAGAGCCTACTACTTATGAGCACGACTTAGACCAGCAGTCTTAGAAGGCACATTTAGATGTTGTTTATCATAAAGTTCTGGAAAGGCCCACAGGTATGTGGAGAGAGACTTTGGTTTCTCATAGAGTAGTGGTGGATGATTTCATTCAGTGGGTATGCTGTCTCACTTTTACTTATACAGCTCAGCCCACACGTTTCAAAGTGGCACATCTTTACCATAATTAACAGGGATGTGGCACACATGGTGGTAACAGCCGAGCCAGCTGGCAATGAGATAAGGAAGTACTTGCAGCTATGCACCTGAGTGAGTGATAGTAGTCACAAGTAATGTGCTCATTATCTCAGCGTCATCTGGCACTGTGACTTGAGCAATGATTATTTATGGAAAGAGAGGAGAGGAACAAGAGAAATATCAAAAGATATTGAATCAGAAGCCTGATACTTTCTACATTTCTTCTAATGTTATCCATTTTGATTGACAATTAAGCATATCTTTAGATACCAGGTTTCATAGCCTACATTTCATATAACGAAAGTCAGTGGAAAAAGATAAAGTTGGTATAAGCAGTATCTTTATGATAATGAAGAAAGCAAAGCTGAAGATTAATTAGTGGAAGATGAATCAATGATGCAGAAGAGGATAAAGAAACAACCAGACGATAGTGATGAAAACAATGGCAACACCTCACCCTTATGTGCAAACTTTATACATTTGGAACCTTATCATGCAACTGGCAGCTAGGTCACCAAACGGTTTGCAAAAGCCAAGAAAATATAATTATTATATTAAATTTATAATAATTTGTGGGATTGCTGTTCCCTCACTTGAGTGGGGCTGAGTGCCAATCAGCAGTTGACAAGATTCATGGAGTGCTTAATAAAAATAAAAAAAGCCGGGAGGAAAACAAGTGCTTAACAAAAACACAAAAATCAACAAAAAACAACCAAAAAAAACAGCATTTAATAAACAACCCACATCAATGATAATAAAGAAAGTTTTCCTGATAGCTCTTACATCTAAAAAATCCTACCAACAACGTTTTGCATTATTATTTTATCATTATCATCATATATTATTATAATTATTATTATTCAAAATTGTCATGAAGAACTTGACACAACAAATAAACATTAAACCACATGAACTGTTGATTCTATAAGATAACCTAGCAACATTATGAAACAAAAAACAATCCATAATTTCAACATAAATTCTCATACATGATTTGCTACTTGAAATTAGAATACAATTCAAAAGAATCCAAAAATTCTAAAACAGTCTTGTAGCAAAACTCATACTGCATCTACAAAGAAGAAAGAAAAAGCAAAAATAAAAACAAAACAAATAACAAAAACAAACAAATGTGACAGTACAGTTACTTTGTATCTTGTGTGTTACTAAAAGCAACCTAAAAAGTACTTACTACATTGGCCACTGTCTGCGGTCTTTGTAATCTCATCGTCCGCACCGTTTGGAAGACGTCCACTACCCCTTCTGTTTTCAGCCTCTCTAGGAGTATGCTGATTGAAATGTACACACCAGTTCTGCCACAACCATCACTAAAAAAAAAAAAGAAAAAAAAAAAAAGAAAAAAAAAGAAAGAAAATAATTTGTATTGTTCTTACCATAGCTCTAATATTGAACATTATTGCTATACCAACCTATGCAGATTGTTCACCGAACCTGTACAATTGATTTACCTGCAGTGCACTACAATAGGTTGACCTCCTGACACCATTTGCCACTTCTGAACTTGTCCTATTAGGTCTATCAGGCCTGAGCTGTTCTCTGGAGCCTTGTCTGGATCTTCAGGCCAGTCTTTGAAATGAAACTGCTTGATCTGAGATGAAGCTCCATCCTATGCAAATAGCACTTAGTTATAATTGCAGACAATGTAGTTCAATTGATATATTTCACTTATAAATAAGATCAATTATTTTATAAAAGAAATGTATAGATTGAACCACATTGTGTGTAATTATAACTGAATACTATGATCAATTATTTGTAAGCTATAATTATACACAGTGTGGTCCAATCCATACATTTCCATCTTCATTATAACTGCTTCAAATGAATTGCACTCAAAGTACAATTATTAAAAATGGTTACATAAAGACTTCAAGGAACATATAATAATATAGCAGGTTTAGTTTTTGTGTTATTTCACACTATCAAATACTTACCGACGAGTCCACTAGCTTGAACTCCCTGACAACATAATCGGGATACTCTGTTTCATTATGAAGAATGACCTGCAAGTCATCTGCATTCATTGCTCCTTTTTCTGGCCAGTAATGGTGACACTTGACTCTACCAAGTTCTTTATCCTTCACCAACATGACAATGGTGGTGGTTTTCTGATCCCAGACCATCTTCCAAAAGTCATTAACAGTCTCTGGTAGTGGACCCTGTGTAGCAATGTAAGCTTTCTGCTTGTGGTAACCCTAAAAGTAATAGGAATAAAAATGTTTATCAATAACAAAAATTAAATTATATCCTATAAAAATGTCAATAATATTAGTGCTACTTACGTCCACAAAGTTAGCATTTATATAATCTGTTCCCTCACTATTCTTCTTCGCCAATCTCACACTAGTTTTATCATCTACAAAGAAATAAACATCCAATTTGTAATATAGTATTATAATAACGAAGCAAGACACTTGCATGGTAAGAGGTTAGAGTCATTATATCTGTTCTTGGACTTGTGTGCTGGCATCATGGAGAAAGTCTTGAAGATTTGGTGATGAATAGTGCGAGAAACTTTAATAAACTCTTCTTTTAACCCGGGCCTGCCGGGGTCTGGATTAGTAAGCCTTTTGTAGCGCTTGAGGACATCTCGTGCTGGAACTTCAGTTACACCACACTCAATAGCTTCCAGTAGAGCATCGTGGATGAAAATATATTGGTCCTAGGAAAAAATTGCAAAATTTTTGACTACTTCTAAATAAAGCCTTATATAAATGATCAGCCTTTAATCACAAATAAGTCTGTAGATAGTGCTAAGTAAAATAAAGCACCAAAGGTGCGAATCTTTAGCGCTACTACACACTAGCTATCATATTATCTCAGACCAAAAGAATAATTTATTGGCTATTAGGTATCAATATAGTCCAAGGAATTACAAGGTAAATGTAAACACTGTTTTCATGAGTAAACAGGCCAGAGACACTCACCTGTATATATTTCAACGCAAAACTCCACTTTCAGCACATGGTTAACTTCATTAAGCAAACTACCACAGACGCAAGAAGTTAATTGCTCACCATGATTACAACATGACAATAGGGGGGGGGGGCGTTACCCACAAAAGCCAAGTACCTACGTGGAGCTGACAGTTTTGCCAACAGCCCGCATAAAAAAAAGTAGCACAATAAAACGTCTTAAATCATCATTCTAAGTAAGCTCATTCCTAAATCAACATTTAATTGTCAGTATACATTTCTGGAGTGTGACAGACAGACAGGACGACATAACCCTCTCGCGCATGCACGCTGAGGGTTAATGAAGCCCAAAAGGTGTGAACACTTATCACTACTGTACATTAGTTAGCTACATATAACAAAAACATTTCTCAGACTGAATGAATAATATATTAGGTTATTCCCTAATCAGGTATCAATACGGCTCAAGCAAAGAAAATGGTAGATGCAAATGACGTCTTCATAAAAGACATAGCAAAACGTGCTGGAAACACTCTACTCACCGGTATAGTGTGTCAATGTGACACCCCAATTCTAGCACTCAGTTAACTTTTACTTCAACATAAAGAAAAACTACTACAGGCAGAAAGAAATTGTCTACTCAGGTGATTTGCAACATGACAATAAGGGGGCATTACTCACAAAAACTTGTACCTATGCGGAGCTGACAGCTTGCTTTTTCTCAAAAATCAGCCCGAAATTCGAAAAAGTAGCATGATGAAAGGCCCCCGATTAAGTTCATACCTCAATCAGCAGCAGTTAATTATCAGAAATCACCAAAATCAGAGCGTGACACAGATAGACAAACAGACAAGATGACTACTATAACCCACTCATGCATGTAGGTTGAGGTCACTACTATAGAACTGAAAATCTATTTTTAGGTCTAATGTTACTTACAAACCTAAAAAGCTGCAGTACAATATTTTTTGGTTTAATTGTGCTATGGGTACCAGTGGATACTTTCAGTAGTTGGCAATTACATGTACCTACACTGAGTAAAGTGAATAGGAAATTTATATCAAGATCAACACGCATATGGAGTATTTCCATAGCAATAGGGTGACATATCAAGTTCAGTTCTAAGCAACTAACACAGTAAATTACAAAAAGTCCTTACCCCAGTTTGAACCATGTAGCATCTCCTGTATCGCATAGACTGCACAAAATTGAACACATCCACAGTTCTTTCTGCTCGTACTCGTTGAAGTTGAGAGAACAGTGTGATAAAGGTACCAGTCCTTCCTACCCCAGCACTGCAGTGGACCACCATTGGTCCGTTCTTCATTGGTTCCTCTTGCATCACTTTCCGCACAAAGTGCAAGAGTTGGGATGGATACTCTGGTACTCCATGATCTGGCCAGATCGTAAAGTGGAATTGACGGATTATTCTTTCTGATTTACTTCCTTCCTTTTGCAGTGAGAGAGTGCGAACAGTGTACTCAGCCAGTACAAGTGACTCTTGCAAATAAACGTGAAATGGTGAGTAGAATGCTGGTGTTCCTGAGCTTTCTGGCCAGTATTGATGACATTTTACCTAAAAATTAAATATTCAACGCCCAAATTTCAAAATCAAGTTCTCATAAATGTATAATTGGATTCAAAATAATTGTGCACTTTGTAGCGAAGTGCTGGCAATTTAACCTGGTCATAAAATTATATAAATATAGACAGTCCTGTCATCAGCATATATGCAGTGTAGTGATAATTACCATTGTTGCACATATTAATATATCAGTTTTTACTCTGGATTAGAACCTTAGCTGACAGCAGTCACGAATTCATGACAGGCTTAAGTACTGCACGTACGGGGAGTCACAATTCCACAATTGTACATGCATGTTAATAGAATACAGATGTCAAATTTTCAGCTAATCTTCCCACTATAACCATTCGTATAACACGCACAAATTTCAGCAGCTTTTACTAACAATAGGAGCAAGATTGCTATGTACCTATCTACAGAAAACAATAATATTAGCGGAGGATAGCAACAATAGCAACTAATGTGATAGTCTGACAGGTTAAAGTGATAAGTGATAATGGATTCAAATTTCACAACAGTGAACGAGTTAAGGTGGAGTGTGAGGGGTGCATTCCAGTATTGGCAGTTTAGGAAGTGGGTGTGGCTGAACACAAAGGAAACACACACAAAACCAGAGTTGTGGACCAGAGCAGTTGAAGAGACCAATAAGCTGCTGTGATGAAAGCAGAGGTAGAGACAGGGAAGTGGGACTTGCAGGTACATAAACTATCCAAGCCTCGAAAACAAATTAGATTAGCTATTGCTTCCTGAAATATAGTCACAAAATTAGATAGCAAACTAAACTGGTCAAATAATATGCACACCAAATTCTTGCCTAGACCCGTGTTAGAAACAATCAACTAATGAATTACCATAGCTACTAAACTGTACTGGCACTCATCTGTTTTTCTTACTCCAGACCACGTGCTCCACTGATTAAATGTCGTCTCCACAAAAAAAAAATCTTTACACATGCACGTATTTATAAATAATTAGCCCGTCAACATTTGTCCACTAATGCTTAACAAATACTGAACCACTACACTTCAATAGTAGAGATTACTAATAGAATATCATATAATAGTCTCTCAAGCAGTACATGTACAAATTACTTACTCGGCCTTTTTCTTCACAGTTAGTAACCATGACTATGTATTCTACTTTTTGCTCCCATATCATCCTCCAGAAGTCACAGACTGATGCTGGCACTGGTCCTAATAGCAAAATAAACGTGACAAACACTTACATGGCATGTATGCATCCAGGACTAATCTGAGAAAACCAACCTTGGGCTGCAATGAAACAGTTCTTCTTTTTATAGCCCTACAAATCAACATTAATAAAAATAACCGAGTCATTACACTGCCCCTCCTTCACACTTTCAAAAGTCTCTCACATCTATATAATTAGCATTGATGTAATCAGAGTTGGGTTCATCCGCAATGGCCTCCAGTGTAACTCTTGAGTGATCATCTAGAGAAGTAAAACATAGAGATCAGCATTGTTCTCCCAGTACTATGGATTTGGCTACACATTCACAGTCTCACTTAGAACAACCAAATGTTTACAGTCACAAATTACAGAAATTTTCTAATTAATAATAAAAAATAAATAAAAATAAATATTAAGAATTCACACAAATTAAAATGAAACATATTGGACAATAAGTATACCAATACAATACGTAAATCTCTTGAAATGTTGAGGAAGCAACTCTTACACGCTGTGATGTTGGCATAGCGATTCTTTTGGATGTTGTTGGGATTTCTTGTATTATTAGAAGATGGACTATGAGTTGGCTCAACTTCCTAAAAAAAAACAACCAATTAATTAACAAAAACTGATAGAAAATGCAGTAATATTACTTTGTATTCATCTGTGAACAGTTCATTATCCTCTCCATGGTGCTGCTTTACATACTTGCCAAAAGCTTCAATAGGAACTGGATCATGAGATACAGCAGCGGTAGATGCTACATTGTAAGATAGGACATGTGAATAAAAGGCATTCATCTGAAATATACTCGGATATTACTTTCTTCCTCTGTTTCTGCACCATGGTTTTTAATGAAGGAAGCTTGAACCAACTCTACATTGTTAGTAGCCTCAGGATCTTCTAAACTTCGTTTGGAATACTTAAAACCACCGCGTCGATACCTAATGTAATTAACTAATTAATTATAATTGATAGAAATATTGCAAATACTACTGACCACCAAATGAAGATCAATATGATAACAGCAACAATAACTGCTACTATAATAATAGCAAAGATTGACCCAACTGCTGCAGCAACAGGAGCTGTAACAATTATTAGAATATACCATAAAAATTTATTTCTAAACTTAATGTTGAAAAGAACTCACAAGGTGGCAACGTTTTAATTACAAATGGCTCTGAGAATACCCGGAAAGGCTAAAATGAAGTGTACTAATTATATAAAATGTCATCAACCAATAAAAATCTTACTTGATCATCATCCGCTTCATTTCTAATGTCATATCTAGTGAAGAAGTTATACTGTGTTCCAGCTTTTAGTGGTACATTTTTGTATTCAACTGGAGTACCACTGAAAACCACACGGTAAACTTGATTATCTCCTATGAGTATCTCCCTTGGAACTCTACCAGCAGAAATGTCATTCTCTCCCCAAGCAGCTGTGATGTAGTAGACAGCACCTGGTGCATATGGCAGTGCATTATCATAAGTACTAAGTCCACTGAGTGATCCTTCCACCACCACAACAGTACAGAATCTACAAAAATGAAATCTTTTCATCAAAATGTAAATCCTAACAAAACGTCAGCACTTACATGACCACACCAGTATTTATCTGTCTTGGGTCAGGAATTAGATATGTTACTTGTGTTCTAGTGTGTGGTTGACTAGTTGCTACTCCAGTTTCCAGAGTGGGCATATTTCCTGTATCGCTGAGAGTCCTTCTTATTATCTCCTCACTAATTTCGCCATCATTACCCCCCACCATTGCTCTAACAATAATAGTATAATTTCTGAAAGGTGGAAGGTTCGGTATTTCTTGCGATGTAGGTGATGACGATGATATGAAAAGTCTTGAGTAAGTGCCATCCACTACAATAGTTCCAGTTTGTACAACATCTCCTTGTCTATAATACAAACTATATCCAGTAATAACCCCATAAGGACAAAGAGGAACATCCCAAGATACGTCTATGGACGAACTAGTAGTAGTTGCACTGAGACTTGTAACAGGATCTGGGACTATATGCGAATAAATAAATTTAATGTCATTACACACACTTGAATTACACACAAAATACATCAATAAAAAATTTATTAACTATAGGATGCGAAAACCCACAAAAAAATTAAAAAACTCCAACAAAAAAAACCCTTACTCATCCCTTATAAGCAATAGCTCCACAAAGTTATATAACTCACATTCTCAATCTGAGACTAATCTAGACGGCATGCTCACAAAAATATGGGCTGCCCTCAACTGATTGCGGGTCTATCACTAAAAGCTGTGTTACCTGACTTTAAGTACTAGAACAAAAAGGCTCAACTAAAGATAAAAAATGTAAAGCATGATACTTGTGGCACTTGAACTTGAGATACAGTAAGCGCCATTCATTTTCGCAGCTATAAACAGGAACAATGTCATTTTTCCACCGTTTATATTATACTTGACTGTTTTGACCAAACAACCACAACACACACACACAAAAGTCAAGCTTTCCAATTCACTACTATTCTCCATCTATCGCTGGTTTAATGCTAAATCTGATTTGCATTTGTCAAACTGGGCAACTAAAATTCCGCCTGGCATACTACCCTAGCCACAATTCATGAATATTTCGCCAGCTACAGTTGGATCTCTACCAGTAAATACCTCAGCCCAATTGCTCTAACATCAGGAACTGTTTTATGGCAGATAAAATTGTACTATTGTAAGAAGAAATGCTTATCTGCCTTTCCAAACATATAGTTAAAATAATAAGTTACACTTATAGCCATGCGGTTTTATAAGTACTGTTGATAAAGTTATAAATTTTCTGCTGTTAAGAGTGAAATGATGATTTGGATTGGAAATAGTCTGTGACAAACTGTACTCAGCAATACTATATTGTGCCATGATAATATTGAACCAAGATACTATAGCAAATTAATAATTACTTTTGTGTAGATTTCCAAAAGTTTGTTTTTCATGCATTGATAGCCCATTATTATGTCATTTATAGAATAGTTATAATACCTCCTTCTGGAGTAGTGAAGTTCCTAGGAGAAGAAAACTCTCCAGGTCCTACACTAGTTGATGCCTGAACTCGAAACTGATATAAAGTAAATGGCGCTACAAAATACAAAAGCAATTGTTATAACATAATCATACAAAGGCAAGAGAACTAGCAAGCAATGAAATTTATAAAATATGATCAAAAATTTAAAAGGAATGTGCCATTATACTTAGTGCCTCCCCAAATAAAATAAAAAATTACTAGCCAACCTAGTCCTATACAAAAAAAAATCACTAGCAAACCCTAGTCCCTATTTTACTTCCAAAATTGGCAAGAAAAAGAAAATCACTTTTGTAAGGAATCATCCAGAATAAGATGGAAAATATCAATTCCATATCATAAAGTAAAATAAATTGCATTTTTGAGATCCAATAGTGACTTGCTCACCAATAACAGTAACAAAAATAATAGCAAATAATTACAAAGTAATAATAATAAAATGAAAGCAAAGTTATAATTAATTTCAGTAAAGTATTGGGAGAATGTTTAATTCTTTACCTGTGTTATTTATATTCAAGGACGTTTCTGAAGCATCTACTGCAATACTCCTATTAGGACCTCCTGGAATACAGCTATCAAGTATTGATATGGCTGTTTGCCTCTTCCTTCTTGATGTAGAACTTGTGGTAGGAGTAAGGACAGCCAGTTCTACATTATAACCTGTGATCTCACCATTAGGCATAGGAGGAGGATCCCATCTTAGAGTGACAGAAGTTGCGGTGATATCACTTGAGGGAATTTCAGGGGGTATGGGTACTGGTTCAGGTACTTCATAAAGTGAACATATTAGTAGTAACACCCAATACACATATGAATATAATAGTATGTAGCTCACCATCAGGAGGTGTTCCAACTTCCATAGGTGTACTAGAGGGACCAGGACCAATTCTAGTAGATGCAGTTACGGTTACATTGTACACAGTGAAGGGCACAAGACCTTCTACTGATATGCTTAGGTTACTTGTTCTCTGTGTTACATTAGGTTGATTTGCTGTAACATTGGGTATAAAAACCACTGTATATTCTGTTATGATTCCATTTTGAAGTATTAATGAAACTTCACTCCACTGCACAAAGACAGATCTTTCGGTCAGTACAGAAATGTTGGTGATTGTAGGAGAACCATTTGGAACTGAAAAGAGAATCACACATAAATATATTGGTATGTGGTTCATAGATAATTGTACTCACCACTTTCAAAGGTTTGAACAGTGACAACATCACTATAACTACTAGATCCTTCACTATTGATGGCACGTACTGCTATGGAATAGTTAACAAACTCTTCAAGATCTATCAATGTCACAGATAGTTGAGCAGCTGAGACATTAGCAACCATGGGCCCAATGCTTCCATTAAATGTTTGTAATGGTGTGTACATGACTTCATACATATTGATGATTCCATTCCGCTCTATTGGAGGAACTTCCTCCCAGAAGGCAATTATGATAGTGGATGAATTAACTTCAGCACGTACATTGACTGGGGGACTAGAAGGAGCTGTACAAATGATAGATAAATAATAATTATAGTGGCAGTGAGAATGCAAAGGTATTTGAAGTCATTGATGTCTTCACACAATAAGTCTAGCTAAATAGAATATCCTAAGGTTACCCAGGTATTCACTCTAAAAAGTATCCAATAATATTCTAATTGATGTATTTGGATCCCACTACCCCTTACCACAGGCTGCTTCAAAGCTAATTTGTAGACAGCTCTTCCAAATAAGAACTTGTGAAGATAATTACCCAAGTTTTCAGTAGCTTTTAAGGGTGCCCGCACACCGCCTACGCAATTTTTTGTTGATGGTTGCTATGCACGATTACTACTATTGTATACTTACAGGGGCTTCTCCACTACAACACAAGGACAAAGTACCTGCCGAAGGAGCCGCTCACTAATTTTAGAGCGAATCTGGAGGAAATATCGGGGCCTGGTTATAAAACTTTGGGGCACTTTTTTGGAGCGGTGCGGTAAGTTGGAGTTCCGCAATTTGGTGCACTACTAGCCGAGCCGATACTCTACTGCAAGACAGCGAGTTCTTATTCATTTCAATATTACTTTATGATATATTCGCAATTTTTTCTATTCATAAGATATTGAAAAATTCTCGCTGTTGTGCAGTTCATTTTTTTTTGGTTTACCCGTGTATAAAATTTTTGTGTCGTTCTCATTATTAGATTCCAAGAAAAACTGACCCAAAATTTGGAACTTTAATTCCACTCGCAATTCTTAAGAAATAGCCCCACCCCCATATCTCGTAATGCGAGTACGCGAGCAATTTTTTTTTCAATTAGTTTGTATTGGTTCTAAAAAGAGCCCGCCTATATCAAGAGTAAACAAACATCAATACAACAATAACAAGAAAGTCCGAAGAGAGAGCAGTTTATTGGAGATAGCCAAAGGTGAAGGTATTAGATTTGCGCAGCTTGGGAAGCCTTCGCTCCGCAGAAATCGAGCCTGGTGGATCCATCCACTTGAGTTCAGGTGCGCACAGTCTGGAGAACGGCTACTGGTGGAGAGGCAGCCTGGTGTAACTTGCTGCGTGAGCTCAGACGACGTATGGAGAGTTGCTGTAAACGAATAAAAGACAACAAGAAGCTAAACTAAAACACTACAACTTCGCAAAGTATACTTCTGCTACTAATGCGCGATTGTTTCTGCTCGCGTATTATCGAATGGTGGGGTATTGGCGGGGAATAAATTAATGTCCGGATCTACAGGCGGTGCGCGTTGCTATGTGCGGGCACCCTTAAAACTAAGAATTATAGAAGCTCGGTAAATTGTGTGTGTGAGGAGTTTTCAGATATTGCAGGTGCATTCAATCTACAGTGAAGGAAAACATTAACGGTAGAGCTGAAATTATAGGTAGCTGTTAATAATATATAATAATCAGTACATGCTTAGACTTTTAGATAGCTTGCCATTTTGTTCCTGTCAGCGTAACCTGACATCCAATGTACTACAAATTCATGCTCACTTGCCAAACACTACTACATAAACTATAATCTAAGTTGTGTCCCTGAGGCACACAGGATTTTGTTTCATTCTTCATTCTGATTGAAAGTTATAGTCTAATAATTAATTATTTTTCCACTTAATTTAACCATAATAACTTGACACATTAGAAAAATAAACCATCCAAACATACCACTTGGTAGTGTCCTAATCATTACTACATCACTGTCTGGCCCAGCACCAATACTTGTGTAAGCTCTGATAGAAATAGAATAGTTCAAAAATTCCTGTAGTCCTGTGATGTTTGTTGAAAGCTCAGATCCTGAAACATTCATGGCTTCTTCACCAATACTTCCACCAAATGTTTGTTGAGGAGTGTATGTAATTTCATAAACAATAATTTCTCCATTTCTTTCAATTCTTTCCACAGCCTCCCATTGTACAGATACAATAGTAGCAGATATAGGCATGACTGATAAGTTTCTCGGAGCAGCACCTGGAGCTAATGGTTTAATTGATTCACAAATTATAAAGAACCTCATACTTAATATCCTGTCTCTAGGTGCATATAGCTATAAGCATAAACAAGATATAAGATAAGCAATGTGTGAAAGTATGTAACATGCAGTGGTAGGAAAAAAACACTACATAGTGATAAGACTTTTCAGCTTTCTTATATATATAAAAGAAAAAAAAGAAGCAAGCACACACTTACTATCTTCAGATGTCAATTCCATAACTGTGCCACTAAACGGACCAGGGCCCACAGTGGTGTAAGCACGCACCGAGATATTGTAATTCACAAACTCCTGTAAATATTGTAAAGTAACTGACAAGTCAGATGCAGAGGTATTGGTAATATTGGTAAACACTACTTCCTGCCGATCATTCAATTGAGAGTACATTATCTCATATGTATTAATAACACCATTTTGATCTATGGAAGGAACTTCACTCCATGTCACAAGAATAGAAGTAGGAGATGAAGCCATGGCTCTGACATCAGTTGGAGAATTAGAAGGAGCTACAACAAAAATAAGAAAATAATTTTGCTTGTACAAGATTTATATCAAATACACTGATAGTAATAATTATTATAGTCAGTGCTAATTATTGCATAAATCTGGACTACATAATCATAAATGCAAACATGCACATTAGAATGGGAGAGAAATATTATACTTGTGAATGCTGAACAAATCCTCATGAGGAAAAGTTAATCAAAAAAAAATTTGAAATTATAACAATTATTATATTTTGTTTACAGATTACAAGTTGCATATTAAGAAATGTGGCAACCTCACCAGCTTCTAAAGTGAGCTCAATTTCCTCTTCACTGAAAGGTCCAGGACCAATACTAGTGAATGCTCTCACAGAAACACTATAGTTAACATATTCTTCTAAATTTAGTAAAGTCACAGAAAGTTCTGATCCAGACACACTTGTGGAATTAGATGAGATCAGTCCACTGAAATTGTTTAAAGGTAAATAAAAGACTTCATAAGCAGTAATGACTCCATTTTGTTCCATTAGAGTAACTTCCATCCATGTCACATTTATTGATGTAGGAGATAAGGCCTGTAGGCGTACTTCAGATGGTGGACTGGATGGAGCTACATAATGAAACAAATTGCCCACAGTTATCTAGTTTATTATAGTTAGATCATACTACTTCTAAAAAAAATTACACTCAAAATAATTTTTTTCTTTCCAAATGGCTATTAGGATATTACATGGCTCAAGGTGTAAAATAAAGAGAAGCTAAATGCTATAAGGACAGAAATAATACAACTTAAAATATTCGAAGTATTATGATTTTTAATGGAATCATTGTATGCTACCCACCCGTCAGCCGTTTGTTCCCCAAACAATTACAAAAAAGTCTGACATGGCCTGACAAACAAAACAATAAAAGGAAATAAATTCAACAAAGTGCAGCTGAGTACTTGCTACATATTAGGGTAAGACAATATTCATAGATTATAAGTAGCTGTACAAATACGTACCTGCTTCAGAGGTAAGTACAGTCATCTCACTACTACTAAGACCAGGACCTTCTTGAGTGTAGGCTCTGACAGTAATGGTGTAGTTCACATATTCTTGTAGATTGTTCAGTAATACAGACTGCTCTAATTCTGACACATTTGTTGTGCTTGCGGAAATTTGTCCCCCAAAATCTTCTAAAGGTGTATACATCACTTCATACATAGTAATAACTCCATTCTGATCTATGGGAGCAACTTCATCCCATGTCACATTTATAGATGTAGCAGATGTGACAGTAACTTCTAAATTAGTAGGAGGACCAGAAGGAGCTAAATAAATAAATATTATATAAACTTTAATTATATTATTAAAAATATTAGTGTGGGTGTGCCACACTGGTTACTGAAAGTATAACACAACAAACTACATTAACATCTTACAGCTCATTCACACTACATGTTAACAAACATGCAAAATCAAACTCAATACAAACATAATGCTTTTTACAGAAGATATCAATAAAATATAATAGCAAACAGCAAAGGTTAATTACGTACAAATTGTTAAGTCGAAAAAATTATTACTCTGTCAAATTAGTAACCTATAATTCTCACTTAAAACAGGTAGAAACAAGAAGAAAAAAGTTAACTGACCAGCTTGAAGAGTGAGAACAGTAATGTTGTCACTTGCAGGTCCAGAACCTTCCCTTGTGAAAGCTATCACTGTTATATTGTAGTTGACATATTCCTCTAAATTTTCTAAAGAAACAATGAATACCGATCCATTTACTAATGTAGAATTAGATGAAATTAGTCCATCAAAGTCATTCAAAGGTGTGTATTCTACTTCATAAGAGGTGATGATTCCATTTTGGTTTATAGGCTCAACTTCATTCCACCTCACTTCAATAGTTGTGGATGAGGAAGCCATGGCAGTGACATTAACTGGAGAACTAGATGGCGCTGAAAATATAACAATGCAATCATATACCAAAACTAATGTAGCATGAAGATTTTATGGCAGGTTTTAATAATTCAAATTTTAACATAGTATCGCTGCTGTCACCTCCTTCAGGTAAAAATTACCATCTTCCAAAAATAAAGGAACATTGCAAGCAGTATCCTTGGTTTCAAGCATTATCTTGTGAACCTCACTGGATATCACTGCTCTATCACTACAGTTTTTTTTAATGTGGCAGAAATAAAATGAAAACTTCCTATCACAGCATTTTAGGTGACCCTCACTTCAATAACAGGTAATGTTGGACTCCCCCCTCAAAACAATACCTAACTATTATTTGATAGTCTACACAGTTCGAATTATTAAACTCAAATCAATTCTTAGAATTATCACTAGATAATAGATAACACATTCACTCCCACCGGCCTTTTGCCCCTGAATTAGGAATATTATCTGTGATAATTCCTCTAGCATAATTATTGTTAATTATTACATAACTGAAAACTAAACTACAACAAATTGATACCTGCTTCTAAAGTAGAAGTGAGCACACTACTGCTAGGTCCAACTCCCACTGAAGTGCGTGCTGCCACTGAAATATTAAATCTCACACTTTCTTCTAAGTTCATAATAGTGAAATTTGTAGTAGTAACATTTATTACAATATCTTCATAAGTTCCTCCAAAATTATTGATTGGTGAAGACGTTATAACATACATTATATCACCATTCCTATTAATAAGAGGGAGTGGCTCCCAATTCACCAGTATACTAGTAGGTGAGAGAGCTTCAGCAGTAAAATTATCTGGTGCACCATCAGGAGCTAATAATAACATAACACATCATAAACAACTCAATATACTTTTTATAACAATACCTTCTTCTAAAGTTCTAACAAGTCTCTCATTGCTGGCCCTAGATCGACCTATCTCATTGACTGCTACAACTGTGAAGGCATACTCGAATCCAGGAAACAAATTATCAATAACCAGAGTCGTATCGGTGGTGTTAATAACTGTAGTAGTGTCGTCAACAAATGGTGGATTTGTATATGTTATCTCGTAGTACTGTATTGGGGCATTGTTTATCAATGGCTCCTCCCACTGTAAAGTTATAGATGATGATGTGACATTAGATTCTCCAGTAATTATTGGCTGAAGAGGAACATCTAATAGATAACACAATTTTATTTTATCGAGATATAGTATACATACATACATATTAGAATATATACATGCACAAAAGGCAAATTAAATATAGCTATATTACCTCGCACTATTAGTGTAGCATCTTCACTAACACTACTATTATCCACATTGCTAATAGCTGTACATGTATATAATCCAGTATCTGACACATTAGCCAAAATAACTGAGAGACTAGACTGAACACGATAAGAGTCTAATTCCACAGTAACAACATTGAAACGGTCATTCATGAGTAGATTTCCATTATAATTCCACACAATGTTTGGTGCAGGAAATCCTGATGCATTACAAGACAACGTAATATTTTCCTCTGCAGCAATACTCATGTTCATAGGAGGGACATCAATACTTGGGGAAACTATGAGAATAAGAAATTAGTACATCATTGTTATAACTTAAATTTTAATCATGAACTCACCATTGATAGTTGAATCATCACTTTCAAACCCAGCACGGTTAGAGACATTGCACGAGTACATACCTCCGTCCATGGAGTTGCTAATGGAGATGTTTACAACTGATTGATTGCTCACCACTTCTCCATCACGACTTCTAGTCCATACGAAGGCATTGTCAGGACCTCCACTGGCATTACAAGACAAAGTTATTACGCCTCCCACCTGAGAATTGGTTGAGGATGGTGTGACTAGGACACTTCCTGCAGGTGATACTAAACAAAAAACAAAAAGAAAACACACACACACAAAAAAACCCAACAAAAACACAATAATAGCTTTACTTTTATAAAAAGAGGTATATCATAATGTGAATGAATATATATACAGTATTTTTTTAATACCTACCAGTCTGTAGTTACATGTAGCATCTAGAAATAAAAGTGAACAGACTAAACCACTTCCAGCACAATTGCTGAGAGTGGTCTATTCAAGAATTATAATAACTAAAAATATACAAAAGAAAATACAGTTAATTTTTTACATTACTCAGTACAAATCTTAACAAAAGGTAGTAGAACTGGAAATATGACATGTAGGAGAAATCAGTAAAAGGTAACAATGTAAACCTTACCAAATGCAGTTACCACATCAGATTGTAAGAAAGATTCGTGAGAAGAAACGTTGCAAAAGTATCTGCCTTCATCTCCAAAAAGAAGAGGATTAAAAATAAGGTTTCCAGAAGAGCTCATGGTTAAGCTTTCTCTGATAGATTCATCTTGTTTCACCCACTGATAGCTAGGAGAAGGGAAAGCTTCAGCTGCACATAATAATTCCACAGAAGAACCATTTGAGCCTATAATGTCTTGTGGCTCCACAAGAAAGTAAGGTGAAATCAAGACAGAGACACTCTCAGAGACATTGCTACCACTACCAAAAACTACACAAGTGTACTCTCCACCATCAGAAGCATCCACGTTGCTAAGTAACAGAGTAGAAGAGTTTTCTCCGTCAAGATAAGAACTATTGGCTTGCCATCGAAAGAAGAGATTTGGCCCGCCCAGTGCAGAGCAAATCAAAGTAGCATTATCTCCTCTGCTATAAGTCTGGTCATTGGATATATTATCGATAACTGGAGACACTATAAGTAATGAAAATGTATTTGGGTCAACATTACTAACATATAAAAGTCTATAGGTTAGGTTGTAAAGAAATTAGACTAACAAAAATAAAATAGGGATATGGAAGTTGAACTTGACTTTGACTCAGCTAAACAATACAAGACTGTTCATGCCTTACCAAAAACTGTGGCTATTACTGATTGCAAAGAAGAATCACCAGAAGATACATTACAAAAATATCTGCCTTCATCACCAAAGAGAAGAGGATCAAAAAGTAAACTTCCTGAAGAGCTTGTTGTTAAACTATCTCTGACAGTTTCGTTCACTTTTACCCACTGGAAGACAGGAAAAGGAAATGCTTCAGCAGCACATGGCAATACAATAGAAGAACCGTTTGATACTGTAACGTCCTCTGGTTCCACAAGGAAGTAAGGTGAAATAAAGACAGAGACATTTCTAGTATCACTACTGAAACCAAACACCACACAAGTGTATGTCCCACCAGTGGAAGCATTCACATTGCTAAGTAACAAAGTTGAAGAGTTCTCACTGTCAAGAAAAGAACGATTGACTTGCCATCGAAAGAAGAGGTTTGGTCCACCAAGAGCAGAGCAATTTAAAGTGATGTTATCTCCTCGGTTATATGCTCGATCCTCAGTTATAGAACTTATTAGTGGCGATACTACATGTATGAGAACATAAACAAAAGGAACCATTGAAGTTATACAACAAACTAAACACTTCAGAAGCCATTGTTAAAAAAATAGTTAGAACACCAGTTAAGAAATCGAAGAAAAAAAGTTTTGCTACTTTCCCTAATACAATAGTGTGCTACCAAAGATTCACCTTAAAGGTTTGAGTAAGAATACCTAATCTTTTAATGTAATATAAGTAGGTAAGAATACACTTTATTTAAGCAAAAGAACTACAACAACCATCTTACTAACTCATTCCTATAACAAACTTGACACAGAGACACTTACCACTCAAAGTAACAGTATTGGATGAAATAACAGTCTCTGCTGAAGTGACATTACAAACATAGCCACCTTCATCTCCGAACAACAGAGGGTCAAAGACTAATACTTCTGAGCTTACTGACAAGTCACTTCTTACAGACCCTCCTACTAGTATCCACTCATAGCTGGGAGAAGGAAAAGCTTCTGCTTGGCAGGTCAAGCTAATACTAGATCCATTAGAACTGCCTGTATCATTAGGCTGGACAGTGAAGTAAGGCAGGATGAAGACAGATGTGGTAGCTGAACTATTGCCTACAGAATTGAAGACAACACAAGTGTAATCTCCACCATCAGAAGCATCCACGTTGCTAAGCATCAAAGTTGAAGAGTTCTCTCCTACAAGATAAGAAGCATTGGCTTGCCATCTGTAGAAGAGGTCTGGTCCACCCAGAGCAGAGCAGTTCAAGGTCACATTATCTCTTCTGTTATAAGCTTGATTCTCAGTTATAAAAGTGACAAGTGGAGATACTATGAGAAAATAATGGTATCATGATTACAAACAAAAATGAAAGAAATAATTAGTGAAGTATTTTTTTTATGTTCCACAAGTGAAGTTATGTACACTAACAAAGCCAGAAGAGAAGTGGAGCACACAAAAATACAGCACTACTAACTATTAGACAAGTGAGTAGTTGAGTAGTCATAAGCAATTGTGCAGTTTCAAAGATATAGCTATCAATAGGTTACTAACTCACAAGCAAATGAGAATCAAACTCTCATTATACAGGAGCCACAAGTAAACTTACAACTAATTTAAAGTGTTTGAATGACACAATAACCATCATAATTTAAGGGGTATTAACATACTTTTCAATTATGTAAACGAATAATATCAAAGACATCAAATTTTCAAGGGGTACAGCAGATGTCACTTTCATTCTGCCCCATACCAGAATAAAATATCATATTTGAGAGGCATGAAATATTATAAGTTTACAGAAGTGTCTAGTTACAACATATTTCCGGCAGAGGTCTCACGTGTAATAGCAAAGATAATGGAGTATTTGTTCAGAAAATTAACCAAAAAATTATCATTTTTTTTACTATTAACATTAACACATTCTAAGAGAGAATATCTTAGCATTCATATTGTACAAAAATCCTGGTGATCCTCAATCGAATGGATCGTTTTTCATCTAGATTAATCCTAACAAAAACTGACTTACCACTCAAAGTAACAGTATTGGATGAAATAACTGTCTCTGCTGAAGTGACATTACAAACATAGTCACCTTCGTCTCCGAACAACAGAGGATTAAAGACTAATACTTCTGAGTTAACTGATAAGCCACTTCTTATAGAGCCTCCCACTAGTATCCACTCATAGCTGGGAGAAGGAAAAGCTTCTGCTTGGCAGGTCAAGCTAATACTAGATCCATTAGAACTACCTGCATCATTAGGCTGGACAGTGAAGTAAGGCAGGATGAAGACAGATGTGGTAGTTGAAGTATTGCCTGCAGAATTGAAGACAACACAAGTGTAATCTCCACCATCAGAAGCATCCACGTTGCTAAGCATCAAAGTTGAAGAGTTCTCTCCTACAAGATAAGAAGCATTGGCTTGCCATCTATAGAAGAGGTCTGGTCCACCAAGAGCAGAGCAGTTCAAAGTCACATTATCTCTTCTGTTATAAGCTTGATTCTCAGTTATAAAAGTGACAAGTGGAGATACTACAAGAAAATAAAGTATTTTATTGCAATACAAAATAGTAGCTTTATACATAAATTCTTTTTCCAAATTGTTAAGAGCAAATTGATACTACACACACAAAGCTAGAAGTTCCAAGTACAAGAAGAAAAGTACAGAATCAAGACAATTAGCAAAACAAAGCACCACATATTATACGAGTAGTTATGCCTACTTGTAAGTATTTCATATAGGTAGCTATAAAATCTCGTGCAACATAAAAACAAGATTAAACAGTGTAAGAATATTCAAGCAAGAGTTATACCAACAGATGCCAAGCAAACAAAGGGGGGCCTAAATAGGAGTATAATAACATGGCAATATAACATTATGAATTTAGGGGGGTGGGGAACTACTCTATATAAGCATAATTAAGACTATAGCTTTACTTTAGTAAGTTACTAAATTTATGGTGGAGCTCTTTCAATATAACAGAATAAATGTAGTATTTTTCAAGGAGTTACCTCAAAAGCTAAAAACAACAACATTTACTAAGCAAGAAAGTTGTCTTTATAACCACATTGAAATAAACACCATAAGAAGAACAGTGGTTCCCACTGCATTAACTTCCATTTCATTAAAATGTACAACAAAAACTTACCACTCAAAGTTACAGTATTGGATGAAATAACTGTCTCTGCTGAAGTGACATTACAAACATAGTCACCTTCGTCTCCGAACAATAAAGGATCAAAGACTAATACTTCTGAGCCAACTGATAAGCCACTTCTTATAGAGCCTCCTACTTGTATCCACTCATAGCTGGGAGAAGGAAAAGCTTCTGCTTGGCAGGTCAAGTTAATACTAGATCCATTAGCACTGTCTGCATCATCAGGCTGGACAGTGAAGTAAGGCAGGATGAAGACAGATGTGGTAGCTGAACTATTGCCTGCAGAATTGAAGACAACACAAGTGTAATCTCCACCATCAGAAGCATCCACGTTGCTAAGCATCAAAGTTGAAGAGTTCTCTCCTGCAAGATAAGAAGCATTGGCTTGCCATCTATAGAAGAGGTCTGGTCCACCCAGAGCAGAGCAGTTCAAAGTCACATCATCATTTCTGTTATAAGCTTGATCCTCAGTTATAAAAGTGACAAGTGGAGATACTACAAGAAAATAAAGTATTTTATTGCAATACAAAATAGTAGCTTTATACATAAAATTCTTTTTCCAAATTGTTAAGAGCAAATTGATACTACACACACAAAGCTAGAAGTTCCAAGTACAAGAAGCAAAGTACAGAATCAAGACAATTAGCAAAACAAAGCATTACCTATTATACAAGTGAGTAGATATGCCTACTTGTAAGTATTTCATATAGGTAGCTATAAAATCTCGTGCAACATAAAAACAAGATTAAATACAGTGTAAGAATATTCAAGCAAGAGTTATACCAACAGATGCCAAGCAAACAAAGGGGGGCCTAAATAGGAGTATAATAACATGGCAACATAACATTATGACTTTAGGGGGGTGGGGAACTACTCTTTATAAGCATAATTAAGACTATAGCTTTACTTTAGTAAGTTACAAAATTTATGGTGGAGCTCTTTCAATATAACAGAATAAATATAGTATTTTTCAAGGAGTTACCTCAAAAGCTAAAAACAACATTTACTAAGCAAGAAAGTTGTCTTTATAACCACATTGAAATAAATACCATAAGAAGAACAGTGGTTCCCACTGCATTAACTTCCATTTCATTAAAATGTACAACAAAAACTTACCACTCAAAGTAACAGTATTGGATGAAATAACTGTTTCTGCTGAAGTGACATTACAAACATAGTCACCTTCGTCTCCGAACAATAAAGGATCAAAGACTAATACTTCTGAGCCAACTGATAAGCCACTTCTTATAGAGCCTCCTACTTGTATCCACTCATAGCTGGGAGAAGGGAAAGCTTCTGCTTGGCAGGTCAAGCTAATACTAGATCCATTAGTAATGCCTGCATCATCAGGCTGGACAGTGAAGTAAGGCAGGATGAAGACAGATGTGGTAGCTGAAGTATTGCCTGCAGAATTGAAGACAACACAAGTGTAATCTCCACCATCAGAAGCATCCACGTTGCTAAGCATCAAAGTTGAAGAGTTCTCTCCTGCAAGATAAGAAGCATTGGCTTGCCATCTGTAGAAGAGGTCTGGTCCACCAAGAGCAGAGCAGTTCAAAGTCACATCATCTCTTCTGTTATAAGCTTGATTCTCAGTTATAAAAGTGACAAGTGGAGATACTACAAGAAAATAAAGTATTTTATTGCAATACAAAATAGTAGCTTTATACATAAATTCTTTTTCCAAATTGTTAAGAGTAAATTGATACTACACACACAAAGTCAGAAGTTCCAAATACAAGAAGCAAAGTACAGAATCAAGACAATTAGCAAAACAAAGCACCACCTATTATACAAGTGAGTAGATATGCCTACTTGTAAGTATTTCATATAGGTAGCTATAAAATCTCGTGCAACATAAAAACAAGATTAAATAGTGTAAGAATATTCAAGCAAGAGTTTACCAACAGATGCCAAGCAAACAAAGGGGGGCCTAAATAGGAGTATAATAACATGGCAACATAACATTATGAATTTAGGGGGGTGGGGAACTACTCTTTATAAGCATAATTAAGACTATAGCTTTACTTTAGTAAGTTACAAAATTTATGGTGGAGCTCTTTCAATATAACAGAATAAATATAGTATTTTTCAAGGAGTTACCTCAAAAGCTAAAAACAACAACATTTACTAAGCAAGAAAGTTGTCTTTATAACCGCATTGAAATAAATACCATAAGAAGAACAGTGGTTCCCACTGCATTAACTTCCATTTCATTAAAATGTACAACAAAAACTTACCACTCAAAGTAACAGTATTGGATGAAATAACTGTCTCTGCTGAAGTGACATTACAAACATAGTCACCTTCGTCTCCGAACAATAAAGGATCAAAGACTAATACTTCTGAGCCAACTGATAAGCCGCTTCTTATAGAGCCTCCCACTAGTATCCACTCATAGCTGGGAGAAGGAAAAGCTTCTGCTTGGCAGGTCAAGTTAATACTAGATCCATTAGCACTGCCTGCATCATTAGGCTGGACAGTGAAGTAAGGCAGGATGAAGACAGATGTGGTAGCTGAAGTATTGCCTGCAGAATTGAAGACAACACAAGTGTAATCTCCACCATCAGAAGCATCCACGTTGCTAAGCATCAAAGTTGAAGAGTTCTCTCCTGCAAGATAAGAAGCATTGGCTTGCCATCTGTAGAAGAGGTCTGGTCCACCCAGAGCAGAGCAGTTCAAAGTCACATCATCATTTCTGTTATAAGCTTGATCCTCAGTTATAAAAGTGACAAGTGGAGATACTACAAGAAAATAAAGTATTTTATTACCATACACATTAGTAGCTTTATACATACATGTACAAATTGATACTACAAACACAAAGTCAGAAGTTCAAAGTACAAGAAGCAGAGTATAAATCAAGATATTTAGCAAAACAAAGCACCACCTATTATACAAGTGAGTAGTTATGCCTACTTGTAAGTATTTCATATAGGTAGCTATAAAATCTTGTGCAACATAAAAACAAGATCAAACAGTGTAAGAATATTCAAGCAAGAGTTATACCAACAGATGCCAAGCAACCGAAGAGGGACCTAATCAGGAGTATATTAAGACAGCAATATAACATTATGAATTTAGGGGTGGGGGGGTGGGGAACTACTCTTTATAAACATAAAATAAGACTATTAAAAATTCTAGTGGAGCTCTTTCGATATAACAGAAAAATGGAGTATTTTTCGAGTAGTTACCTTAAAAACTAAAAACAACAACATTTACTAAGCAAGAAAGTCGTCTTCATAACTGCATTAAATAAACACCATATGAAGAGCAGTGGTTCCCTTTGCATTGACTTTTCATTGCATTAAAATGTACAACAAGAACTGACTTACCACTCAAAGTAACAGTATTGGATGAAATAACTGTCTCTGCTGAAGTGACATTACAAACATAGTCACCTTCATCTCCGAACAACAGAGGATTAAAGACTAATACTTCTGAGCCAACTGATAAGTCGCTTCTTATAGAGCCTCCTACTTGTATCCACTCATAGCTGGGAGAAGGAAAAGCTTCTGCTTGGCAGGTCAAGCTAATACTAGATCCATTAGAACTGCCTGCATCATCAGGCTGGACAGTGAAGTAAGGCAGGATGAAGACAGATGTGGTAGCTGAAGTATTGCCTGCAGAATTGAAGACAACACAAGTGTAATCTCCACCATCAGAAGCATCCACGTTGCTAAGCATCAAAGTTGAAGAGTTCTCTCCTGCAAGATAAGAAGCATTGGCTTGCCATCTATAGAAGAGGTCTGGTCCACCCAGAGCAGAGCAGTTCAAAGTCACATCATCATTTCTGTTATAAGCTTGATCCTCAGTTATAAAACTGACAAGTGGAGATACTACGAGAAAAGATTATCTTAATCACAATACACAAGACATCTTTCTTAAATAATAAATTTACATATATATACATATAACTTTATCACGTCGGATGGTTTTCATTGCAGTTATACGCACCATGCGAGACACTCAAGCAGCTGAGTATAGAATCATAGCAATAGTAAACAAAACACCACTAGTCATTAGGACAGTGAACAGTTAAGTACATCAGCACAATTTCAAGCATTAGAAAGACAGTCGAGCAACATGACAATAACAACAACAACAACAACACGTTGCACACACACACAAAATAAAGAGAATCAAGCTTTATACACAATCAATATACTGGAGCCACTCCACTGCCAAGTTAGTCAGAAAAATTACAATGACATGAAGAATTAAACATCCTATTTTGAATTAAATATCTAGTACATTAAATGGGTGTACACTGTCAACCATTACAGTTTAATGACCCTTCAATGCCCAGTACCTGATATATATATATATATATATTTTTTATTATTTCAAGCTTTATCTTAACTGGGAAGCCTGTAATGTGGCGGAATAGGTAAAAACATAGCTGGCCGATAAGTATATATATATTATATACACAATATATACAGATAAATATTGTATATACATACGTCCATACAATAATGAATTAACTGTTCTATGACGTCATCAAATATGCATTCCACAAGATCTTATATGACATACATATTAATTCATGATCATTGTAGATTCCAGTACATAAGACAGCAATAATCTAAATGTATAATCCAAATAGCAGTGTATACAATGGTGACATACCTATACTATGGCCACTTTTCCCCTTGCCTCAGCTATATTTGGCATATATCTTACTTTAACTTTATATTATTTCAAGTGTGTAGTGCAACACCTTCACAATGCCTACTATTCACAAAAAGTCAACTAACTGGAAAAACAAACAAACAAAACATTCAGCTTACTTGTTATTGTGACATCATCAGAAGTAATATTTAAGTTATCAGATGTGACCTCACACACGTACATTCCTTCATCACCAAACTGGACAGGATCGAACCTCAATATACTGGAGGTCACATTGATATCACTTCTAATCATTCCGTCTAGTCTTCTCCATCGATATTGTAACTCTGGGAATGCTTCTGCCTCACATATCAATGTTACTTCACCTCCATTGGTGCCGTTAGTGTCTTGTGGTAGTACAGTAAAGTATGGAGCAATAGACACTATTACAGAATCAGAGTCACTGCCAGCAACATTAGAGACAACGCAAGTGTACATGCCACCATGTGAGGCATTTATATTGGGTAATGCAAGAGTTGAATTAACCTCTCCAGTCAAGTTTTCTCCATTAAGTTGCCACTGATACAATAGTTGTGGTCCACCACCAGCAGAGCAGTTTAAGATCACATCATCTCCTCTGTTGAAAGTCTGACTGTCACTAACATTCACTGAAGGAGCAACTGCAAGCACACAAAGTCATCAACAAAAAGAATAGTCTACAACTATACTAAAAATAATTCAGTGAGTGTTCAGAACCATCATACATGAACGCCCATGTTGCCGCCAACTGTTAAATAGAGTAAGATCTCCTATAGATATAGTAAACAAGTAACCATATAAATGAAGGGAAAAACCAAGAGAGATATTGCAATTTTTTTTCTCTCCAAAAGTTAACCGTACTTTCCAAATATTAATACATATATTATATATATTTTTGTCATCAAAGTTGCTACCTTCTAAATATTCAAAAAAAAAAAAAAAACTCCCGTAAAATATTATCAGTGGTTGGATGACCTTGTCTTGTGAATATAAAGGGTTGCATCTAATAAATTTTGTTTGAGAGGAGAAGTTGGGACTAGTCTACCGTCCTCCATATATAATAAGTTGCAAGGCATAAATAAATATCATTGAGAGTCAGCAAAAGTCCTTGTCCTACTAAAATGAAACAGTTTCCTCTAAAACAATTTGTGACAGGCTCTGCAAAATCCAGGAATTTGCTTAAAAAATTGAAAATCCTGATACTTACTGAAAATTACTCGACTTGAACTACACAACATAGTATACAAAGGATTTTAACTGTGGACATTAAAATGTGAGTAAAAAATGGCGCATGTTTCTGGTGTGCCACTTGCTAAGAAGAATAGGCTTTTCAAAAGTACGGTAAGAATCACTTGAATAATAGTGAGCAATTTACCAAGGGTTCTGTTATTTGTAACCTGAAAACCCTGAAAACTTTCCTATTGTTCACACGGGATTCCCATACTTTATGTATTGCTAATTTCCATATTTGCAGAGAAGGTTAAAAATGACTTTTCTTTCAATGGCGCACTTGATGTGATACAAATGTTTCTAAGCTTTGAAATTTGGCAAAATGATAGAACAATGACTGTATTTAATTGGCGAGCGAGCGAGACACTTACAGGGGTAACACAATTGAAAATCGGGGATGTTTGTTTATTTATGTATATGTTTGGACGTACGTATGTCATTTTGTACTTTGACCCTCCGTATTTTTGTGTTCGCTTTGCGTTCGACCCCGTCCCAAACTTCACTAAACAGAATCCGGTTTAGCGACCATTACCCGTATCACTTTAGAAATTGAATTGTTTACCGCTTTGAATTGTTTTGCGGGTGACGTTAAAACTCAAAAACGTATGGGAGCTCCATTTCTATTCGAGTTAGTGGCGGTGGTAAGTTAATACGCTATTTGTCACAGTTATAAGCCCTACTCAACAGCATTTACTTGAAAATTCATTGTCCACTAGACAAACCACGAAGGTAAGTCTTGCGTAGGTATGTTCAGTTGTGTGAAAGTATTGTGCGTTACAACTACTATTAAGAATATCACAAATTTTTTTTTTAAATAACGTGACTTGATTTTGTTGCTTCTTTTTCAATTCAAACAGTTGCGGGGAGCGGTTACTATGGCATTGAATCTCCTTTACCGCATATACTTAATTTAAAAACTCCACTTTATTTTAGTAGCTTGAGTGTTAGTTGTTAAAATCAATCATTTAACAATAGTGTAGTTTAAGGCTCGCTCGCCATTTGTGCTCAAGCACACCACTAGTAATAAGTGAAAAATTCAGAAAATTTGACCTCAGTCAGTATTTTTTACTGTTTTCTAGCTTTGACACTTTTGCCAAAATTCCTGGTTTTTGCAGAGCCTGTCACATTTGAGGACATGTTGTATTAATAAAGCCTTACACCTTTCACTCATATAGGAGAGAGAAAAAGAAGGGAAAAATAGTACCCTATTCTGTCTAATTCCAAATGAGTATATATATATATTTATTGCACCTTTTATATTTTTAATTGAATATTTCCGCATCACGCGAGCGTTCTGTATTCTCCCATATTGTACGGTTTATATTGTACGGTACACTACGCATGCGCGTAGCGAGTAAAATCAATGAAAATTGAATTGTAACCGGTTGAGAAAAAATATCAAGGCAGCAATAAATCACTTATCACACTCGTCGTACAATATGGGAATGATATTTTACTCTCACGCCACATTTTCACTCGCCTTTGGCTTGTGAAAATATTTTGCGTGCTCGTAAAATATTTTCCCATATTGTACTCTGACTCGTGCTATAAGTATTATATATATATATATATTATATACACACATAAAATATATATTCTATATCCTGCACACACTGTTTTCCTGATGGTACAAGCAACTCAAACTAACACATACAGTTTACTTGGAATACTTACAATTGCATGCTTCATGTGCAGTAATTGCTGTGTATTGTTAGTACACAGGACACATCCTCACACATAATATTACCGAAAAAATAAGCTCAAGGTCGCACAGGCAAACAAGGTAAGTGTCACACACATACATATATACATCTGAAAATAAATTGAATAACTGTCTTGAAAAAAAATATGAAACAATCTGGTCGATACGCAAAACTACACAATAACCAAATACATCAAATAAAGACGGCATAGAATATTTATGCAAATGAAAATATGTATATTTTCTTTGTAAGGCTCTAAGAGTCTAAAAACTGGCTTTAATTGTATTAAACATATGTGGGTTTGATCTACAGGCAAAGCCCAATAACTAATAACTAGGGACAAATGTGATTCAGTATGATATTCACTTACAATAAAAAATCAATGCACACAGTCTTTTCATCACATAATGTTTATAATGATTAAACCCTTTACCTATTAATAGCTTTATACATAGCTGACAAGCTTTGTCAAAAGATCATTCAAGTAGAGAGAAAAAGCTGTATTGCTTAATACTTGCCAAAATGGAACCAAGAAAAAAAAATCCCAGCATTCGAAATAAAAATGATAAACGAAGTGTTGAGTTAGGGAATCTGCATAAGGAAAGGTCATATGATATTAAGTGTTCTCCTTGTTTGACAGGAGCCATTAGTTATGGGAATAATTAAGTTACAAGTCTCTACATCAATTGTTATTGTTTTGATAGCTATATAAATAAAGCACCAAGTGTGCGAACCCACACTGTTTCACACTTCAGCTAGCTATCACAAAGACCAACAAAAATTCTATTTAGAGTACAGTCAATACAAATATGCCAATAAGTAGCTCATGCAAGTCAATAAGTCAAGCTTGAGCAAGTCAATAAGCAACTAGTGTAATGAAACGGTAGACATTAATGCTGTCTTCTTAAGAGAAGCTTAACAAAACAAGTGACACTCACCTCACCAGTAGTTTCAATGGGAAACTCCAAGCCCTCCAGTGTAATGCGAAAACAACCGCGGGCAGCAAAGAAATTTAGCTCACATGAGTAGAACATGACTATAGGGGCATCACTGACAATTGCATACGACCGTACGACTTAAAATAAACTAGATTTCTCCGAAAAATAAGTCGAAACTAAAATTCTGGCACATTAAAGGGACTTAAAATGTCCATTGCAACATTTTGATACTTCAATCTTCGGGAGGCTGCCATCTTCGAGATCCCCTTTTTTTTGTATGACAGAATGACTGAGAGACAAACTGAGTACTGCAACCCTCTCGCGCATGCACGCTGAGGGTAATCAAAAGTATAGTCTTGTATATTATGTATAGCAGGAAGAATAAATTAGCTCTTGCTGTTCGTATTTTAGCCTTTACTTCTCTAAAGTGTGTGCAGCAGTATAAGGCAAGTGTTGCAGCAATGCTAACTGTTACATGCAACCCCCCAACAATACAGAAACCCCAATCCAGTATTAGACTGCCAATATGTGGCAAACACACATTTTTCTGTCCTAAAGTATTGCTAAAACATTCCTTCATACATAATGGTGAGGTTAGTAAATGGTTACCTGTGTAAAGCTTGTGCTAACCTGACTGAAACCATAATTCAGCAAATCTGGTAAAATTAATACTGCTAATGCCAGTTTAAAATGAGCCCATAAGTCAACTCTGAAAGTACTAAGAGAACTTGATTATTTCACATCCCAAGCTACATAAAGCTCCAAAAATGAGTGCACTAAAATTGAAGGATATATATTTTTTTAAATAAACATACAATACTGTAGAAGACACACCCATTTAGTCAGTATCTAAAGAACAACAGAGATATCCTCAATACTAGAAATAAGGGAATTGCAACTTTAACGATACTTAAAAAGTACTATATAAAACAGATAGATTGTTCAGTTTAGGAAAAAATAAAGGAAATAAACTAGAGTGATAATAGTATATCTCTACAAAGTATTTACTGAATTACAAATATTATTAATACATTATTACAAACCATTCTACTCGTCTCACCTACTATCCTAATTATTACACACTGTACCTGTAACGGTGGTAAAATTAGACAAACATCTTCCAAGGTTGGTACTATTCACAAAACATATCACATATCCACCATTTGGTAAATCAATCGTTGATGGCATATACATAGAGCTTTGATTTTGTAAGATATTCAGACCCACAGGTAGCATGTTGTCAAAATTGCCATTAGTAGTTGAGCCCATATCAGCTGAGCCAGAGCCTGAACCACTGCTGGATACTTCTCCAGTGCAGTTGCTAACACTGACAAAGTTCAAGCTAGAGTCCGAGACACTAAGCCACGTAATGTCCATGTCATCGATGACCAAGTCCATAGAAGAAGAGGTGCACTCCAATACATCCATATCAGTGGGAGTGGTTAAGCTGACAGCTTCTTCTGAAATCATGGGAACTACAAGAACAGTAATTTGATTTATGAAACTACTAAAAAGGTACTGGTACCATTAGCTAAGGATATTTAATGTGTTGTAGTCCTCCTTTAAAATATTAAAATATGGAGAGCTAATTATCAGTACTAATTTAAATTTCTATAACCAATTTTGGAACAAAAGAGAATATCAAATATACCATCTTTTTTTTTTTGTTAGAGACACCAAATGGTGAACAAAGCAGTGGTATTGACAAGCTCTTTTTTTTTACACACTGGCACAAAATTGAAAAACAGTGGAGCAATGCCAGTGCAGTGACATTCCATATAGGTGATTGATTTCTGCTAGTAGACAATACAACCAGATCTAGTGAGTACCCAGTTAACAGACAGTTGTGTAGTCTCAACTTACAGAACACATTTTGTTGGCCTTGAGATAGTGTCACGTAACACACTAAAACTGCCAGCGCCACCAAAGCCCTCTCCATGGCCAGATGCAAATAGAACTTACTTGCACCACCAAACTCTGGAGCTTACAGCAGCAGGCTAACTCAGAACAACTAGAAGCAAAACTGGCTAGCTAAAGTTCAGACAATTCCAAACCGTACCAGCTATTTCGAAGAAAATCCAATCGGTAAATGTATCTCCATATAAGTTCAGCCACACCTGGCGACAGACTGCGGGTTACAGTAGCGTGCACTTGTGGTGCTTCAAGGATATGCGTTGGTCAGAAGGCAGCTGAACGGAAGTAAGTAAGTTTGGGTTGGGGGCCGCGGGGGGAGGGGGCCCCCCGGGGGCTGGCTGGCAGAATGACCACACGCCCGTGTCGTGGTTTAGTTTGGGACCGTGCGCGCGCTACAATAAACAATTCCAAATAATACACATTACTTAGAGTTCTCGTCGTTGGACTCTTCTCCTTTCTTCTTCTGGGCTGGGCTCCCCTAAGCTTCATGGCTAGTGGAGTAGGTCCTATAATGTCGAAATATTCCCGCCAAAGATCACATAGAGGTTTGTGTAACTTTCAGAGCTAATTATCAATGATTTTTTTTTATGGCCTGGGATGACTGAATCTGTATGTGTATTGTACATGCACAAACTAACATGAACACAGGATCTTCTGCATCTTCTAGTTCAGAATATACCAACTCAGGAAGTGCGGATGAAATTCTTTTGGAATCCTACTTTAACAATCTGGCTGGGTTCAGATATGATGAAGCAAAAGATATCTGTGTAAGAGAACACAGGAAGTGCATTCACTGTATTGTCTATTGATGTTGACAGGCGTGTTTGCTAATGTTCTGGGAGTGTACCACGTCCATAGTTAGTGTTCATAAAAGCTTTGAGTGGGAAGCTGAACAAGTAACCACACCCACTAACCAATCACGATGTTGTTGTTAGGTATTGGGTACACTGCTGGACAAGCAAGGGGAGAGGGGTTTGAGCCAGGGCAAGGTGAGGGATGTAAGTATTATGATTGTCTGCTGGCAAGTTGGCCCTTTGGCAAGTGAGATCCAGTTATTGCAAATTGCCCACACAAATAGCTCTTGCACATCGTGTCAAGTTTTGTTGTTCAATGATTTTCTGTCCTAGGGACGGACATATGAATATAAAGTGAAATATTAGCTGGCAATAGTACTGGTATTATTTTTTTGTCTTATTTCTCCCATTGTATATGAAATAGTGAAGGAAATACGGCAAAAGTGAAATACATGCCCTTTCATTTGAATAATTTCTTGTATTTTTTTTCCTGACTCTCCTATGGTCACTATTTTCCTCCCCATAACCCCCCACTCTCTCTCTCCCCAGCATAAGAGATGTGTAAGAGAGAACGCTGACTTAGTGGAGAAAGTGCTGTGAATACCTCCCTTGCCTTTCATTACATACATGGACTCGATAGTTTTAAAATGTTTGTACATTCTCGATTGAGTTGGTCTAGAAGAAGTGTGGCAGTATGGCAAAATAAATGATGTGCATTGAATTTGCCCAGGTTATATTTATTTCCTAACACATTTCAGCTGCATTTTTTTTTCCAACATCCTCAAGAAGTCATTTTTAAGTGCTCATTTATTTTACATCATAAAAACAACTCCTAGAGAGCAACCTGTGAGCATTATATGTGTAGCTACTATTCTACTCCTTATCAAAGTAAGTGTGTTGAACAATGATATACATGTAGTTCTATTCTACATGTCAGCATTGTATTGTTGAACGTTCCAGCGTCCAGCGTGAGTCTCTTGTGTGTTGTCACTCAACGGTTAGTTTAGCAGAATGGCATTTAAAGAAGTTACATTGAAACTAGTCAGGCCGCAAACAAATCAGTACTGGGTATCCAGTACTGCAAACACAAACATGCAGGGCTGTGCATGCGTGTGTGTGTTGAGGAAGTTCCTTGATGTGTTTGTGTATGTCATGCATAAGGAGCATTAGCTGCATATTTCCCACAAACTTTTACGTTTTAAGCTTGTGTGTTATATATTTAGTCATCATGTTTTAATTTATTTTGGAGAGGATACAACCATTTGTTTGTGTTAGTTACTTGCAAGTACGTATGTAAATGTTTAAGATAGATAGGGCAATTGGAACTGTTATAAGTGTTTCTAGTGCATCTATTTTGTTATAAGTGGTTGAACTGCATCCATTTTGTTATTAAGAATATGTGACATGACAGAAGAGGTAGGATCTTCAGGCTGTGTTTATTTGTACCTGTCATTCTATAAGCTGATAAAAATGTGTAGGGGTGGAGATCATTAATACCAGTTGCAATGTTGAGGCTCTTATATAACTACGTTAAGTACTTACAAATAAATGCTTTACATTCTGAGTGGCTGTGTGTGCGTGTGTGTTCGTTGGTTGGTTGCTATGTGGAAGTGAGCCGTGGTATTCATGTGGTCTGGCACTTCAACTTGGTTCCCATTTCCTCTTAGTGTGAAATTACAGATGGTTGTGAAGGTGGCAATAGTCACTGGTGTGCTTGAGCACAAATGGCGAGCGAGCAGTCTCAGAGTTGCCAGTAAGAGCTGATGATACTGTGTATATATATATATATATTCAGGCTTTCAACAAGTACAACCAAAATTAGCTCTGACTTCCTTTCTTGAGAGCTGAATTGGGAGGAAAGCTTCTGTAACTCAATTTTTTGCAAACTAAAGCTAAAGAAATGCTTTTAACCTTTGTCAGTAATATTCAAGTCTGGTTAGCTGTTAGTACCTTCAGCTTGTTCGGAGTTCCTCTAAATCTTGAACTTTAGTTAAGCTGATTTGTAAATACTTGCTTTCAGTGATTGGTAGGCAGTAAAACTCATACTAAGTTTTAGGCCTAAAACTTTAGAAGGGAACATCATTGTTGCATGTATTCACATTGGCACTTGTGAGTATTCCATATTTAAATCTTGACTTTCAAGTCAGGAGAGATCATTACTTTGAAATCATACGCGAGATCATTTTCAGTTTTTTCTGAAACTCATCGATTGATAGAAGATAACTTTCCCACTTGTCAATTTGAGTGAGATCTCATGCTCCAATGCATGCGTACACACACACACACGCACACACACACACACACACACACGTGCCATCTTGTAGTTGTTGTTTCTATTCCATTGGTGATGGTTTCATTCTATTCACTATCTATTGCCACGGACAGAAATGGGGAGATGTGTTGCAGCACAATAGCAATTGTCTGCAGTTGTTTTGTGTGAGTACATTCCAAACTACATGTTAATCTCTAAGTAAAATAGAGGACACGATCCTTTTTAGTTGACCTTCTAGGTGATATTTCTTGTCATGAATAGAATTGTCACAATAGCCAGACATTAGATCCAGGAGGCTCTGAGACTTGGAGACTAAAGGATTACAACAATCTGAAACATTTATTCATGAGTATGAAGTTAGATATGGTGTCAGGATTTCCCTTCAGTAATGTGTGATCATTTAACCAGATCTGCTTGGAATAATTCTCAAGTTTCTTGTGTGGAAGCATGAGGTTGGGATCTCATTAGTTTGTCCAGAACCTAATATATTATGAAACAGGAATATTCGTTCCAACGTTACGTTTAACCTTCAAAAAATTATTTAAATAAAATTATAAATACTGGTTAAAGGAGGAGTTGTTACGATATTTAAGAATAGTTTTTTTTTTATGCTTAAGTGCTCTATGTAGTGATTTGGTTTATGACTTGGTACAATCCTATAATTTTAGTATGATTGTAAGGGACGAGACTTAAATATGTAATGTCTGACCCCTTCTAGTTTCTCACCTCCAGCTTAATCCTTAGCAGCACTCTGAAATCTCCTTTTGATGACATAAGAAATCTTGCGTTCACCTTGAAATGGTGCACTAAATAGAGCAAAGCCGCTTTTATAGTGGCTCTTGAAAATACTTTTAAAGCTGCTGCAATTCATTGCTGTTGAAAATAAGTAGCACTAATCCTGCTGTGCTGAGTGTCTATGTCCAATGGTCATTAATTTTGATTATTTCGTTTCTCCATCATATCAGCTGTTGATGCTCCAAAAACATGTATACCTATACACACATGTATATATTTTTTATTTAATTATTTATTGACTACTAATTATTGTACCCACATGTTTGTGGTGCGTTTTATTTATTACTTGTGTTAAGTATGTCGCTATTGTTTTGTGGTTGTTGATATCACTGCAGTATAGAGACATTAAATCCAAGTCTGAGAACTGGTGTAGCTTCCTCGCAACCCTGGGACGTCTGGCACAAGCAGATTCCCACTACTTCTCATTGTCCTTTATCACGGAGAGGACCTCTAGGGTCCGCTTGTCGAGGAAGGACGTATGTTGTGTATAGAATGTATGTGTGTAGTAATAGATGGGTAAGAATGAATGTAGATGATATGAAGTATTGTTTTATCCATCTAAACAGGGAGGGAGTGGCATATCGTTGTAGGTACATATGTGAGTTATAAGGTTTTCACTACAAATTAATTATAATATAGCAAACTTTTAGCCCGAGAATGACTGATCATTGCAAATTAATTACATACATCTGCCCCATACTTGAGTTTAATTCAAGATATAAAAATATAGATTGTGGCTTATTATTATCGTCATCATCATCATCGTCATCATCATCATCATTATTTCTAGTTGTGTACAGCACAAATGACGAGTGAGATAGCTCAACTATATTGTAGGGATTTACGTACTAATAAAAGATTCAATTTTTATCCACATAAACAGGTTAAATAGCATAACTATTTTAGGTAGTGCAATGAAGCTTTTAAATGATTGAAAACTTTTTTCTTGCTGACTAGTTAGATAAGCAGTAGAACCTCTCTTATCCTGGTGCCTTGCTGTTGGGGGGTGCCCGTGCTCAGAATAATAGATGAAACCACATTACATGTATTACAAACATTTAAAAATAGAATACATTATAATACTTGCATGTGGTATAGAATCACAAGAGTAGTTTTTACTATCAACTGTTCAGTGCAATGTACTTTACCTACCAAGGTAGTGGTGGGGGGGAGGGGCGGGTGCCCTTATCTTAGAGGTCCAGGACGAGGGAGGTTCTACTATATTTGTTATGTTAGTCTATCCACTTGGTACATGCTTTCTTTGTTGGAAGAGGTTTAATTAAGTGATGCTTCCCTCTTCACCTTTCCATAAGAGTCAAATGACATGATGTACTTACCCCACCTCAAAATGTCCTTTATATTTGCATGTATCTACAGTCTCCTCCCTCCCAGCCCGAGCCTATTAGCCATATCATCACACTGTAAACTGTGGTATACCCAGCATGTTCATAGCTAGAGCCAGACTCTGTTCTGGTCTGCATTTGGCTTCCAACTTCGTATCAGCACTTCTGCAATGTCATCCAACCAGGTCGTGTCCAGTTACAGTGATTGGGTATCAGTTACGCTCACTTTTCTAGGGCCACTTCTGTTAAGTGGGCTAGTTAGATCAAAGAAGATGGAAATTTGTAATGAAAAAGAGATATTTTTTTGATCTGCTTCCCAAATATAACTTGTGAAATAACAAGGGGACTCCAGTTCTGTGATGTCGTGGAGAAATGAAAGGTTTGTGAATTGTTGGCAATTGTTTTCGTTGGATTAGCCCCCAGTTTGGATAGCATATCTGCCTGGTTTCATAGAGTCCTCAATTATGCCTATACAAACATAGCTATCTTAGAATTGAATGTTGTGTTTCTATGTGCACTTGTGTGTGTATGGACATGGCATGCTTTCAAATGGGAAACTGGAAACATGTATGTGCATATAGCCATTTAATCTCTGGTACAGTTTTTTTTTTTTTTTTTTTGTTGTTGTTTTTTGGTTTTGGTTTTTTGGTTTTACCCAGGGGATGCATTTTGAATTAATATCTGTGGCTTGCTCATTGTGTATCATTACATGACCATGTAGTTGGAGTAATGCAAGTGTCACAAGGTCACGGATGATGTAGTATGCCATTTTATAATGCGTACATGTGATGATCATTTGTGATGTGTGTAATTTTGTTTACATAGCAACACATGATCATATTGTCATGCTAGGGGTCAGGGTGTAATAGTGATGCACATAGCCATGTTTACACAGTGGTGCACATAATCACATTGCTGTAGTGATGCATATCATCACGTTGCTATATTGATTCACATGGTCACATTGCTATAATGATACACATGGTCACATTGCTATAGTGATGCACATTATCACCTTGCTATAGTGATACACGTGATCACATTATCACATTGCTATAGTGATACATGTGATCACGTTGTTATAGTGATGCACATTATCACATTGCTATAGTGATACACGTGATCACGTTGCTATAGTGATGCACATTATCACATTGCTATAGTGGTACACGTGATCACGTTGCTATAGTGATGCACATTATCACATTGCTATATTGGTACACATGATCTGATTGTCATGTGATATGTTTAAATGTAGACTCTAAAGACTCGATATGAGTTTGTAAATTTGGAGCTCAAGAAGATCCAAGAGTTGTACAGTCAAAGGAGAGGAGGCATGGACTTCTCCTCAGAGAGGAAGCTCACAGAACTACTCACCCACATCCTGGAGTATGTGTCAGCCAGGAGAGAGATGATGGACTTGTATCCTGGCCTGGGTGTGTCTGTGTGTGGTGTGTGGAGTAGGGGTGGGTGTGTGGTGGGTGGAGTAGGGGTGGGTGTGTCTGGGTGGAGTAGGGGTGGGTGTGTGGTGGGTGGAGTAGGGGTGGGTGTGTGGTGTGTGGAGTAGGGGTGGGTGTGTCTGGGTGGAGTAGGGGTGGGTGTGTCTGTGACGCACACTCACACATGCATACATACTTTCAACTCCATAGAAATGTAATAATCATTATTACCTACTTGTTATTTGTATTTTGTGTGAAGACTCATTTCATTGCTTTGAAGCATATTGCAGTGATAGTTGTAGACAATGGAAGCATTGGAGGGGTGTGGTTTGTTTTGTTTACAGAGTGTGTATGTGGTAGTTAGAGCAGTGGCACGCATGATGAAGTCCTTTGCTTTGGTGCTATTGTTTGCATGTTCCTTGGCTTCTCCTGGGAATTGGGAATCATTGTAGAAGTGGAGATGTAAGTACACAGACTCACGTCGGATTCCTCTAAGAGGAATGTGGTCATGCTCCTGTTGCGTTGGCTCTGGTTGTTACGGCAATGACATTAGGAACTGTTGACAAATTACAATCAGTAACTTCTATAGCTACCTATAAATGTAGCATACAAATTATGGCTTTCAATTTAATTTATTCTTCCTCCTCTCATTTATTATTATTTTACTTATTTATTTATTTTTTTTTATTATTATTATTATATTATTATTATTATTATTATTACTGTCACCATTTTGTTGTTGTTGTTTTCACCATCATTTTTTATTGTTGCTGTTTTTATTATTTTTTATCATCATCATCATCGTTTGTGGTTGTCTTCTTCACCATAACTCTAAACAAGATTCAGGGAATACACGAGTATGAAATTCTCATTGCTTTACCTATGTATGTACGCCATTTATTAACTTATAAGTTTTGGTATGTATGATTACAATAGTCACACCGACACTCCATGCGTACCTATATGGGCAAGATTATTTCCATAAGGATACGACTGTTCACACTCCGGAGCTCCTTCCTGTTGATGTTATTGGAGCCTAGCTACTCACTTGTGTTAAGTGTGAAGGAGGAAGTTCAAGCATATCCTAGTTTAACAATATGTGTACTGAAGATGTGACATTTGTCTGCTTGAGATCCAGTGATATTTGTTAAGCTTAGTAAGGTCTCATAGGATATTCAGTGCTGGGGTAACGTGTGGTGTCAGCATCCTTCAGTTAATCATGTGACTTGTATGGCTTGCAGGCTTGTGGAAGAACTGTTCTGCTGGTCAGAGTTTCTGGGAAGAAAATAATTCTGATAATCAAAATTGTTCCAGATTTTTTTTTTTTAGTCCTATTATACTTCCACATGAAGAGGTCTGGATTTTAGTGCTGTCTTTGACAGCTCTATTTTCCTGAATCTTTCATGTTAGTTTTTTCTATACTTACCGTAAATGCCTCATTAGACCTCATGTAAATTGACATCGGTGCTTATCCACTTATGTTGATGATGTGAATCCTGTGGAACGTTTTCTGCATGAGCTAGATGTGCAAGGCGTGTGTGTGTGTGTGTGTGTGAGGATTCAGTAAGGATGGAAATGCTTTACTACCATCCTACGAGTGAAGAATGTTTATTAAAGGCTTATTAATGTGTGTGACGAAGGTGTTGGCTGAGGCTTTAACTGCTTCCTATTTAGTTCAAATTACGCACGAAAGTTTAGCAAACTCATGTTACAATACTATTTCTAAAGAATGTATCATGCAACTACCTTGAAGGGTAGAAATTTTATTTTGTTGGCCTTTTCTGAAAGTTTTGTTGGTATCTACCAAATATTGTTCTATGCTTGGTACAGACACAAAGGCATCATTACTCATCTCATAAGAATATAGAATTGTGTAAACTCAGACTGCTCCTACTTATCCTGTAAGTCATAGAGTATCTCTAAGCCAGTCATCCACATCAGCTGTCTTGCTTGCCATGGTTTCCCTGTGAGGTTGAATGTAGTGGGCAATGAATTTTGGCAACAGTTTGTTTGAGGCCGACTCGAAGCAACAAGCGCATTTCACAGAGCGGCAGTGATCACGCCTCCATGATCTTGTCAGCAACCTGGTCCCAAACTTTCATGGTAAACTTTGTAGCAGACCTTTTAGTCTTGTTTCACTTTCATTTGGCGAGATATAGAGCACTATTAGCTTACACATGACCTTCAGGGCTTGGCATGAACTGCTTATCATGATACATGCACTCTCTAGCTCTTAGTAGTGAAGAGATCTTCTTCTGCTTCTACACTAGCTGACTATTTATGAACAGGCTTGAATGCTTCTGTAGACCCATCATTATAAATGTAGGTCATTGCACTGGCCTACCATCATCTAATAATAGTTAGTGGCAACACTCAATTAAGAAGGATCATCTAAAATGTATTTCTGCATTTAATGAGAATGGCACACATTAGGTATTTTACCACTTGAGCAGACACTTCTAGAAGTGTCATTAAAGACATGTATACATAGTTAAAGCAGTAACTCCCAATAGCAGAGTTTATCTGTGTGTCATTGGTTATGCTCGCTTGAGTGAACTTTCAACCCACTGACTTGAGGCTCTTGTAAATCACTTCTTCAATCTGCTTCAAATTCAATCCGTTGGCCACACCTTTTATTGTAGGTGTGGTTAAGTTTTGGCCTCTTCACTTTACAATTGCTTCCTGTGGGCCCTTACTGGTGCTTTTGTTTGTGTAGTGTAACTTGTATATCCTCTAATAATACACTGAGTGACACTTCTCAAGTTGCGGAGGAGGCACTAATTGAATAGTATTCCTGGGAATCACTGACCCACTCTCATGGCACGTGCCACTAAGTGGTTCCAGTCCGACTTAAAGCTAAGGCAATCACAATTAGTGGTCTTGATTTTCACAGACAACTGTAACTCTCTCTCTCCCTTCCCTCCTTTCCCCAATTCTGACTTCTCTCAAGGGATTCCCCCCTTATTCTGCCATGTTGAATAGTTTAGGAGTGTTGTTTTCCCTTGAGACAGCTTCGTATATTTCTAAGTCCTAACAAGTGTTGATTGATTTTATATTCACTGACTAGTGTTTCCTACTGACTGTCCCTGACTTTCGAGCAAGTGGTCTTATCTTCATACCTCCAGGAAAGGAATGCCATGTTATGAGTTAGTTCTTCTACTCTAACGCACAAACACACTCCATTGCATGTGTGCATAACTGCTGGCATTGCAGCTGCAGGGTTTAGGGGAATTGTGGCGTATCATTTAGTCTTGTGTTGTAGGCCCTTGTTTCATTATATAGTTAGTATGTAGGCAATATACATGTATATTTATATAGTTAGTATGTAGGCAATATACATGTATGTTTATTGTTGTAGAACATTTACATAGTCTATTTGATTATTCATTTCTGTAGTAAATATATCTTTCTAATTATGATAGACAATATATAGTAACAAATAATCTAATTCTATATTCTATTACATTTATGTACGCTCATTGTTGTGAGACTAAGTGGTTTTCATTTAGTCTGTAAATCAAAGTCCTCATCTTTTGGGACCAACTATTTCATACTGCTAGTGGAGCACAAGCTGTTTCATTGGCCTCATGAATCCACTGTATGTTTATACTGTACAAAGGTCTGTGTAGTTCTTTGTGAAGTTATTATCATAATGCGTTTCGAACTGTTTACACAAAGTCTCAAGTATACTATTGGTCAATGACTCATAGTCCTAAATATACAGTTTCAAGATTCTCATATACTCCTAAGAGTGTCTATTAACATCAAGGTTTTGCTGTGTATGTGTGTGTGTGCTATTTTAGTTGGTTGGTTTTTGTTTGTCTTTTTTTTTCTTTTTTTATTGATTTTTTTTTCCCTTTCATTTTTTTTCTTTTTTTTTCTTCCTTTTAATCATGCTGTCTGTTTATTATTTATCTTGCTTATTTATACTTGGATTTTTATTATTATTATTATTATTATTATGACAGAGTGACTTTAAATTGCTTTGGTCCTCCAGAGAGGGACACTATTGATTACTGTTACAGTATTTAGAGATCAATACATTGTTATGTTCACCCATACTAATTCATATATGCACACACACACACACACACACACACACACACACACACACACACACACACACACACACATCTGCAATCAACAAGGGAATAGGCAGATAAGTTCTAGATGCAGCAGGAAATAGTATGAATGTAAATGGAGATGGAGACTTATGTAAATATATTGTGATAGCAATGTACAGGAACACATAATTTCTTGGAGGTGTGTACATGGGTGGGTGGTTGTGTGTCATTGTGGATATATGTCCTATTATGTACATGTACAATGCAGCAACACTGAAGTGTTTACATGTAGTAGTGTTTATATACAGTGTTAATTAATATGTACAATATAATGTACTGTATGTATTAAGGCACACTTTTTTTTTCTAGTGTAACCTGGCCCTTTACCCAGCTTCCATACTAGTGATAGTGTCAGACCTATATTCTCACTTGTTCACTTGTAATGCAGTTGAATGATTTTATAATGGAATTCATAACCTACAGTTAGTGTCAATTGAAGGTTCATTGTCCTCTAATGGTGCAGGTATGTAAATTGTTCATTATGTGATATACTTCCTCGGCTACGTAGGAATGTTTGTAGTTGCCTCGCGCAAGTAAGGACATAAGTCTAACACCAAACCCTTTCACCACGAAATGCTAGGTAAAGGGTCTTGGTTTTCTAGCCTTAAGATAGTTTATATATTTGTTCGATTTTTTTTTTAATTTATTTTTTTTTTGGGAGGGGGGCAAATATGCCATTTGGGAAGGTGTGTGTTTGTGTACCTGATCAGTACATTTTTATGTTACAATAATCCTTGACCACACCTCTTTTCAGCTACACCTCCTTTGACAACAGTGATGGCTGTCTACTGGACTACACACACTTGGAGGGCATGATCAAACAGATCAATTCCAACTTTAAAGACAGCTTTCAGCACGGCTTGCTGAAGTCTCTAAAAAACACATTTTTGTAAGTGACTGAGCGTGCTCACAGTTGTGTACTCAATATTGGTGGAAGGGGCACAGAGGTCAATGGTGCACAATGTTCTTCCTTCATATAAAATCATGTATTTTGTATCATGGTATTTTTAAATTGTCCAATCGGATCGCTCAATCTGTGGTGAATATTCATACCCTCCTCCTTAAGGTCCACTTAACAATTAGTTTTATGTGTTTTCTATAGCCTAGAGCCTTGGTAAAAGTCTATTGCACCCCTTATTTCGGTCTGTTTCACTATCCTCGTGTCTTTTACCCTCAGTTGTTTTAAATCCCATACCGACCTCTACGTAAAGAATTAAAAAAGTTAACAGAATTCCTTTTTTTGTCTTTTGTTGAAACTGCAACAATAACTCACCCAGTGTTTGAACCAGTAGTACTGATAGCTCTGGGAACTGTTTGTGTGGCAACTCTGTTGCTTGTGTTTGCACATAGTTATAGTCTGCTGAGATGAAGTCAGTGGCGTATCGACTTCTTGTCCATGCAGCAATTTATTTAATGGAGTATGTACATGTAATATTCATGAAGAATGAGAAATTACTGTTCTGGAACTTCAAATGTAACCCTACTTAGTGTAATTTTTTTAAAGTGTTGGGAGGATGCAAGTTGTATTGGGTCAAACGTGGTGATTTTATGTGCATGTACGTTGTGATAGTAATAACTTACAGGTTTCTAGTGCACACAGTTGACACTTTGATGTTACACACAAGTGCTTTTTTTTTTTTTTTTTTTTTTTTTTTTTTTTTT